>ENA-UOUE01001917-UOUE01001917.1-compost-metagenome-genome-assembly--contig:-NODE-1917-length-11264-cov-132.619827_pt1 | contig 11264 bp, 17 predicted proteins | sample MGYA00238146_ERZ747223 | MGnify/ENA primary metagenome ERZ747223 (study PRJEB28781, sample SAMN06268865) | compost metagenome | isolation source: single cell | place: USA: California, Emeryville... | reverse complement strand
AAACCACCAAAATTTGGCTAAGTGTTAGTTTAGATAGCCGGAACGAAGGAAAACCAACTGCAGATCACGGCTTACGAAGGACAGAACAATTTTATGTTTATGCCAAAGTCATTTGACAAGCAAACCCATTCGTATTCTGATGCGCACAGTTCTCTCGCCAAGAAAATCCACTATGAGAATACGAGATTTGATCAAGAAGAAGAATCAAAAAGTAAGTCATTGTACTGCGATATGCTCTAAGCGTTTTGGCATTAGAATTAGCGAATGAGATTTTTACGGCGGTTAGATACTTCAGGGACTTAGGCACTCCTGATCTAGCCGGAATAGAGCGAAGAGCGACTGGACAGAGAGTTGATTTAGATGATTTACATAAAAAACCTGATGACGATGATGAGAGCGAGACTGGAAAGAAAATAAAAGAGGAAAAAGAGCGTATTAGAGGATATACGCTTCTTAAAATGCCCTCTCCGTCGCCGAGTAAATAACAATTGAATGTGCAATTGCTTATTTTAATAGATTTGGGAGGTGAAACTCCAATGATGACCTGGGGCGAGATTCAATCGACTCCGATTCGGTTGCCGGAAGACCAGCGAGAGAAGAATTACAATATACCTCGAACGCCAAATCGCGATCAGATGAAAATTGACCTGCCGAATAAAATAGCGAAGCAGAAAAAGATGCAAAAATTAATGCAGAAGCAGAGTATGAAGGAAATGCTCTCACCTGCCTTGGCCCGTAGAAATACGGATTCAATTCGAGGCACACCACTCTCAATGAGTTCTAAATCGATCAGTAAGCGCTTCTTCCACTTCCAAATGCTCATTTTGATGCTTTATAGGAAAAGATAGTTCAATTTTCACGGCAGCGAGAGATAAAAGCAAGACGACTACTCCAGTCATCAAGAAAGCTGAAGATTTATTAAGTATGTCCTTTTTATATTATGAATTAGCTAAAAGCTCATTCCCTCTCTAGAAAAATCGCAGAAGACACAAGAGATGAAGAAATCTTTGTTAAACTTCTAAGTTTTTAGGAGTGCTCTTTAAGTTTGAATTTTTCGCAGTTATTTTTTGTTTCTACTCAATTCGAAATGTCTATAAAAAATTGAGTTTTTGAAGACGAACGAATCACGCTCTTCTTCTCCTCATTAAGCTTAACCCCACTCAAAAACATAACTATCTCATTATCTCATTGAGGCTTGCTTGATCTCCTCTCCCAAAACAATTTTGTCGTTTGAATACCGATTTTCTAATAAGATCTCACAGAAAGTTTAGATTCTTTGGCTGCAATTTTTTGAACTGAACCAGACTGAACAGAATAAATGAAACAAATGCAAGAAACTATGAATGTGAATCACTCGCTCAGCCTGCTCAGGTGAATGGGGAAATGGACTCGCTGTTAATAATTATGAAGAAACTGCAGAGATGTAGAGCTTCGTTTATTTCTTGTCAGCGGTGGACATAACCTTCTTGACAATCTTGACTTCTTCACTGAGGAAAGCTCTGATGATTCTAATTGAAAATAGTTAGAAAATGCCATTGCGCAACAAAAAATGAAAGAAAATGCACAGTTTATCGGCTTGGCCAGCCAAAGGAAATCAGAAAGAGACAGTAAGAGAAAGGGGTTGCGGATAAGTACCTGTCTTTAACAGCAGTAAGAGAAAGGACACCTCCGTAAGCTCTGGAGACTCTTCTTTCACGTTTTTTAAGAAGCTTATATCTGTGTGGTCTTAGTCTTGGGATACCAGAAAGTGGTTTCTTGGTGTCTGGGCAAATGACTCCAGTACCTCTCTTTTTGACATATTGGACAACAATTCTGCCACCTAAGCATTTCCAGATGATTAAATTTGTTATGGAACTGATGAGCTGGGAATCGTACCAGGAGTTCTGACTTTCTTGATCTTATTTCTGGTGGTGTTGTAGCTGACCTGTCTTCTGTAAGTCACACGGGTTGACATATCCTTTAGTACTTCTGCTTCCTAAAATTTATTTCACAGACTCGAAATCTTTTATAGCCTCTTTTAAAGAGTAGTAATTAAGCGTCAGAAAGCCTGTGACCCGATATTCGGATTACAATAATTACGCATGAGAGGATTCTGTGGAACGGGAGTTGAGGAGGAACTGCGTCTTTTGATTTTACTACTCTAGCATCATGAAATGATGAAAAAGCAGGATTCCGACTTTTAGTGTAAGTAGGAAAAATTTGCGGATAAGGTTTTGATATATTCAGAAAATCGATTAATACTAATGGACATAACAGAAATTGTGAATTCTACAGACATAGCAAAGGGTCTAAAATATCTCAGAGAAATTCTTAAGGAAATATAAACCCAGAACTCGCAAATAGTAAGAATTTCAAATATCCATGCCTGGTAGGCTGGACAGTGAAATATTATGAAAATGGGTTTCTAATTCAATGGTTCTTCAGTTGTCGTGATTGAAGGATATTGCTTTAGATATTCTTCTTCTGGAAGCAGCAGCGAAAAATTCTTCTCTATTCGCAACCCTGGTTTTATGATTGCAAGGTACCCTTTTGACTCGGGCTAATCCCAAAGATTATTCACTTGTTCGTAACTAATTCAATTTACAAATTTAAGAAGGATGCTAGGATCCTCAATGATTCTTTCATTGATTTCGATAACGCGTCCTTCAACATTGCTGGTAAGCGTGAACTCTTCTCCTTCCGCGTAGGTAACCTTGCAAATTGGCGAATCTGGATAAACTTTGAACGCTCCCTCTAGATAAATAATCAATTTAAGTAAAACACACTCGTTGCATTTTTTCAACTTTTCTTTTTTCCTTGTACATCGAGTTGTCTTCCTCTGAAAAGACAATCAAATGATATTTTCTCTATTTTTCTCCGTCGTTTGATTATCTCATGCTCCTTTGCTAAGCCTATCATGAAAAGTCTTTAAATGTTGATATCAACAATCAAGAGTTTGCAACTTATTGAAATGTAGAAATGCGTATTGGTTTAAACAAATCTCCGAGTTAGCCTCATTGATTATAATTCGATAGTATTTGGTGAAATGCCTCTCAACGAATGTCTTGGCGTTGGCAGCGGAGCTCATATTTGGTAGATGCCTTTTTGCAATGCTTTTAAAGGGTCAAATTAGCTCAAATATCTTTTGATATATGAATTTATTATCTATTTTGCAAATTCAGTTCAAATCAAAACGGATCAATTATGACCTTCTCATGACACGCTAGGAATTGTTCAACAAAGGAATCAACATACTATCCTTATCTATACTAGGGAGAGCATATAGAGCCACTTTTGCGGTTCATAGAAACTTTTAATCAAAGTAAACTCCGACAAATTTTTAAAAAACTCTCTTATAAAATAGAGAAATGTTATCTTCTTTCATCTCTAAAGAACGCTTTACTGGCTTCAGTAAGGACGATTTCTGACAGAAAGCCTTTGAATGAGAAGAAAAATTTAGTTGATATAATTAGATTTGTACCAAGAGGAAGATTCGAGCTCCTCTAGTGGCTCTTTCAAGTTTAAAGATCCATCGCAGTTGGTGTCGATTGAGTAATTAGTAGGGTCGTTTAGATATTAACAGGCTGCAGAATCACTGAGAAAATAATTTGGAGGGAAATTTTTATTCCGAGGATTTTCGCAAGGCTGATTTTTTAAATACTTGCCCCCAATAAAAATAAATTAGCAATTTTGCATACAAAGAACCAATCTTAGAACTCTCACGCAGTCCATCATGCTCAAATCGTTAAACAAACACGACAACTGCCAGGCGTGCTTTGAAAAAATCCAACATGAACCAGACTCAGAAAACAACAATATATACACATGCGAAGTTTGCAATCTAAAAGTCCATAAATTGTGTGTTTTAGCCTTCGAGTACTTCCATATCAAGACCAACAAGTACGCTCCACCCTTATAAACAGCTTCCTCACAAAACTAACATATAGAAAGAGACAAAAAGGGCCTAGTCCTAAAGATTACAGCACATATGAAAGATTAAAAACACAATTTGACTCGCTATGGATCTGCCCTCTTTGTCTTTTGCAACCAGGCACCAAAGCCCCAAAGTGCATATATTGTGAAACCGGTCCAGGCGTATTGGTCCCTTGTATGATCGAAAATCGCGGTGATGACAGGTATGATTGCAGAATAAAGCCGTTTTTAACTAGTGCAGGAAAGAAAAAAACCCCACCCAGCAGTGGATACATTTGCATTGTCTTGAATTGTTTGGGGAGTACACATTTGAAAGAGACAGCGACTGCTATATCTTGAAACCGTCTAGTTGTCTTGAAGGTATGATGTGATGTGGATTGAGGAGACCAATAATGTTTCAAATAGCGCCGTTTTGCAAGAAATGCCCTGTGAGATATAGAATGGATACTCGTTGCATGAAGTGTAATAAAGTTTGGATGCATTCGAAATGCGAGCCAGGCGAAAAGTGTCAAAAATGCTCTATTAAGCGTCAGCCGACCAATCCAGCAGAAGGTTCAAAGAGCAAATATAAAGTATGCATCTGATAGTTTACGTGTAAGGGGACATAACGCATTTATTTAGTCTCCTCCAGAAATAAATCCAGGAAAAGTGCTTTTGAATGTTTTTAAAGATCTCAAAAATGACCCTACTTTTGAAATATTCTTTGCGAAGCGGTCTACAGGTAGTGGGGAGGGCGCTGGGAAGCAGAGTGATGGTAATGTAATGGAAGAAGAGAAAAAATCAGTCACTAAAATGGTAAATTGGGGTTGATAGCAGTTAGAAAAGCTTGTTTTTATCAGGATACAGATAGTATTAGCAACGCTGGAGTCCCTACAAACACAAAGAAGGCATCAAACACGTCGCGAGATGATAAAACAGGTGCAGTAGCAGTATTTCTCTTGTATCACTAATTCCTGTTTAGCTCAAAAGAAGAATTTTAAGATGTTGGGCATAAATACATTTTTTATCCCTAAAAAAGGTGCTGAAGAGATCCCAGTTGAGTATACAAATGGGTGCGTTGAGAATTCAGAGAATAAAAGCAAGAAGGTTTACTACCTCGATCACATACTTGAAAAAATCCAAAAAAATGTTTATTACAATGGATCAGATGTGCTTAAAGGCCTGAAGAAGGTCCTTAATTCTGTCCTGACTCAAAACCCGGCAGAGGTAACTTTTTTATCAGCAACCTGAGTCACTTTTGCAACTATTTCGATTATTAGAGAGAAAAAGTGATGAGCGCGTGGCCAGCGCTTCTGAACAAATTTAATCCAACCGTCTTGCAGAAATTTACTACTGCAAAAGACCAGGACTTGACTGAAAAATTCTCAGTGTTACTAAAATACAGAGTGAGATGTGATCATTGGCCTCAGATACCCAAGTCTTTCCGACATTTCGAGGAGATAAAATCTTTTGAACCCTCTCATAATGACCCCGAATACGTCCGATCGATAGAGGAACGCATGATCTCTGGGAAGAAACCACAGTGCGATCTTGGATTTGGATGCCCCTGTAATGATTTGAAGAACCTTGGGCCTTATAATATCGAAAAAATGTCTTGGAATTCGACGTGTTCATCTCGAAGAAGTGAACTTTAATTATGATTCCAATGCAGTAATACTTATTTTTCATGAAGATTTAATCGAATGTGGTGAGGGCTGTGGATGCGACCTAACCACTTGTAAAAATCGCCAAATTGCGAGTAATTTGATCGGCATTGAGTGATATTTAACAATGGTATGTGTTTGAAGGAAAGGAGAGGAAAGTCATCGGAGTCGATGTCACTGATGCTAGTTGCTGGGGAATCGATCAAAGCACGTTTTATAGCATTTCTTGCGTGCTGCCAAAATTATTTGAAGACTCCAAGGTCGATGACGATAATAAAAACGTGTTTATTGAGAAAAAGCTAATGATAGCTATCCAAGCCAATGTATAGAGCGAATACATGTTAAATTGTGCTGAGCTCATGATTAGGAAAAACCATGGGATATGGCAGAGGCTTGCAAATATATTATTCAAGAGAGCAAGAATAAAAAATCGGTTTTCAGCGAACTTGATTACAAATATGCGAAAGCGTTAAAAAAAGCGGTGAAGTATGCTCAAAAAATCGATCCTGAAGCTTTCAGAATTCATTCGAAAGGAAGAGGCATTCTATGCAAAAGGTAATTTTGCAAAATTCGGCTGTTAGGCTTAAATTGCGCTACGAAAATAGAGAAAATGGCATTCCCGCCAATGAGTTTATTATCGAATATTTCGGTGAGATATATTCGCCTTGGCGCTGGTTTGAAAAACAAGATGCCGTGAAGCAGTACCTTAATCGCAAAAATATGAAGAACTGTCTGCCTGATTTTTATAACATTATGCTGGAAATGCACCATAATGATCCAAAAGGCTATAATCTCCTGGTAAACTGCGAAGAGCATAGCAGCACCGTTATAACAATAATAATATGAATAGTTTGTCGATCCGATTAATAAAGGCAGCTTCGCGAGCAGATTCAGTCATTCTTGTGATCCAAATTGCGGAACAGTGGTGACAGTATCTGAAGGAAAGTACGTGGTCGCGATGTATAGTCTTCGAGATATAGCTCATGGCGAGGAACTTACCTTCGACTATTGCTCGGTACTCTTTCACTAAAAGACAACCGTTTCTGAGTAACTTCTTGCAGGTAACCGAAACAGAGCGAGAGCATAAGCAGGCACTTTGCCTATGTGGCGCTACCAGATGCAGAGGGCACTACCTCAGTCTTATATCTTCAAAAACTTTCAATGAGTATCTCGATAGAAAACTTTGCTTCCTCCGTCGGAACGCGCTGCTTTACCAAGTAAAGGAGCAATTTACTCTCTCACGGAGACCTAAAATTTTTTATCTCAGGCGGCAATAGAACCTCTAACGAATGAAGATTTGGCATTTTTAGATAAGCATTCGATTCGGTCTTCAGTGCTCGATGGTAGCGAACCAATTTCTTTTTCGTTTCGAATGACTTCACTCCGATAGGTTGTCCTGAATGGCTGAAAAAATGGATGTCTGTGGTGCTTAAATTCGTTGAGCAGGAGCGCCAAGTGCTCGTAGAGTCTAGAAAAGAAACCATGGAGAACCCAGAAGACCCTCTGGTATTTACTCGCTTTCGCTTGTCCAGTTTGCTTACCTGTTCTCTTACTCAAGGCACTGAGATTGATCGAAGCTGACGGAAACAACCTCCTAACTGATCGGCTGCAAAATCTTATCATCACGCTTGATAAGATCAAATATTGCATCAATAAAATGAAAACTTATCATGCAAATGGAGGTAATACAGAAACGAAAACTCTAAAAAAGAAAGCCACGTTGCCAAAATCACGATCTAAGAACGAGAAAATACAAGTTGAAGAAAACAGCGAGAAAATGATCGATGAAAGCGATATCAAAAAAGAAGGCAAGGGAACACCTAAGCCAGAAGACCGGAGCGAGAAAATCGAAGCAGAAAGTGCTTCAGAAGAACGCCAATCGCAGTCAGTGAACCAAAATTTAATCCCTGAGCAGGATATCGAGTCCCGCAAGGAAGACCCGGATGTTGACACGACAAAGGTAGAGCAAGAAAGCCAAATGAAGGCAGAAGACGAGCAGATTACTGAAGAGAACATGAATCCTGAAGAAAATGATGAAGATTATAAATCTGAATCTTCGGATGAGAAACTAACGAAAAGATCTGGAAAAAAGAAGTCTAAACCTTCCAATAAGAGTCAAGAAGACTCAAAACCGAAAAACCTTTGGAGTTTGCCGATTGAGGTGTTGACAGGTCCACCTTTGAGGATTCTCAGAGTTAATGAGGTAGTCTTTAAAAGGAGTTCGTTCCTTAATGATTGATTTCTACAATATAGATTATCGATTTGCTATGGGATATGAGTAATGAGGAATCGATCATCAGCGATCTCTATGGACTATATAGCGAAGGCCTCGCTCCCGAAGAAACGTCTTCAGCGATCATAAACGAGATAAACCGCTTTGATAAAGAAAAATCGACTGCTGACCCGCTCCAGCTGTACAACGCCATCCGCCGAGAGTTTTTAAAGCTAAGTATCATGGCTGCAAAATGCAAGGCCGGGAATATTCATCATCAAGCTGTTTCGGATATACTCTATTTTTACGCGTTTACCTTCCGCTATTTCACAAGCTTTGAGTATCCTATGGTGAAGAGCGATCCCGTGGCAGTGCGCAGGTGCGATTTGCCTGATCATTCTAGGTACCTGAAAGATGAGCACAATTCGGCTCAGTTCGAAGGGAAAGATCTTGAAACCAGCCAAAAAACATATTCTGCCTCGTTTATTTGGGGACAAATGTGCTTATGGTGGAAACAAACGGTAGCAAATTTCTCTTTAACAACCATCGTTTCTTACCCAGAGTTTATAGGTTGAGAAGCCAGAAGCATCATTATCACAAGATCGCCGTGGGACCCTCTCGTATCCTTGCTTCAGAGGCAGTTTCCGGCTCCGAACCGCCGATTTCGAGAGAGGAACGACGAATTTTTGCTACCCTTACAAGGTAATCAATAGTCTTCTTAAACAGTTATATATATCTCTTTATTAGACTCGAGCTGATTGGCTGAAACATTTAAAGCAAAACCCTGCTGCCGCATGGCCTGTCACTACAAAACAAAACATGAAGACGAAAGCGTGGAGCTACAAAAACACTTTAAAGTAATCCACTTCCCCCTTCTTCATGTTACAATGATTCTTCGTAGGTTATACGGAAGCTTCATGTTTGATGGGGTGATGTTCGAGGGCAGAGTCGATAATTACGTCGATAGAGTTGTTAATGCGATCGACCAGTCTGAAGCAACGAAATATAAACTATTTGATGAGATAACCGCCATATTTACCTCGGATTTTTTTGAAAGAAAGAGCTAATAAGAGTGTAGTATAGGATATTATTTTCGGATCCAATTTTTGGTTATAAATCTGGTTCATAATTTCTTTTATCGGGGTTTTAAATAAGCATAAAGTACTTGTTAAATTTTAAATTTTGAAAGGAGAACAGACTCCATGCAAGCCAACCCTTCAGGCAGCAACGCCATGTACATAAAGCAGGTTCAACGACTGAGAGGATTAGAGATGAGTAACTTTTTTTTTATTTGATGCAATTAGGAAAGTGACGGCGAAGAAGAAGCATACGAAATGATACAAGAACCTATCGAGAATGAAGCCGCGCCAAGTCTTGAAGAATATACCTACCAGGACATCCTTAAGCCTCTACAGCCACAGCATTATAGTCCTTCTTTTAATGAGCTCCAGCATGAAATGGCGCAAAAATCTCCAAAGTTATCAATGATTCATCATGCGCATAAGGAAAGCATTCCCGGGAGTAAAGGAGAAGGAAGTCTGATAAGCTTCGCTGGTTTTGCTAATAATTCGCAAAGTGGAACCCGGAATAACCTGAAAAGCTCGGGAGCTGGAGGAGAGTCTGTAAATACAGATGAATTTGTGAAGCAGCTGTCCCAGAAGGTGCGTAAGCAAGCGGAACGTCTCATGCAGCTTGAAACTTATAGAGAATTATGTGAAAAGAGGATCAAGGAATTTGCGCCAGAGCATCCAATCCCGGTCCTGGAAAGTCATTTAGGAAGTAAAAAGCGTTGGATTAGAGCATATGTTACACCTGTCTACCCTAGGTGATATCCAGCAATCTTTGAGTCAGCAACTATCCAAGCAATTAGCAGAATGCATGGCGATAATTAAGAGAAAAGATGAGGAAATAGCAACTCTGCAGCAGGAAATTACTTCGTATTCGTTCAGCAAGAGTAACTTACCAATACTAATGTGTTGAATTTTCCTGATCTCTTCATGTGAATGCAGAAAACTCAAGTTTTTCGCAGGACTACCCAAATAGTGTATCAAAAAAAGATGATTTTATTCCTCAGTCGGAAGATATGTCAGTTAATTACAATATTTTGTACGGGAAGTACCGAGCATTGTTGAAAGATAAAGAACAGCTTGAACTATCTTTTCGAAATGAAACACTTGCAAATGAAGAACAGCGAGCTTGTATTCAAGTGTTGAAGCAGATGCTTGAAGAGAAATTTAATTTACATGGCTTTCCAAGCTGCATTTCGGATGGAAAGTATCAACTCAAAATTGAATTGTTTCATTAATGGACTTGAATTTGTTTTAAAGGAGCAATATTTCGAGTATAGACTTCTTTTTAGAACTGAAAAGAGCTCAAAACCGGGCTGAGGCAGCAGGTCAAGAGATCATCACGGCGACAGCAAAACTGAGAGAAAAAGAGATTGAGCTGCAAAATTTGAGCCATGAATATGAAAAAGTACAATTACAGAGTGTTGAGCGCATTTTCTAATTATACCTTTCTCGAAAACGATAGATTATGAAGAGAATCAATGAGTTGACTCAGGAGAACCTTCAGCTAAGCGAGAATAATATCAAAGTGATGGAGTTAGTCAAGGACTATGAAGCAGAGGTAAAAGTGTAGTTACTACAATAGTCACCTGATGAAATTCCAATAGTGCAAGAAGTTAGATGCTGAGAAAAACAATCTGCTTGATTACATTGATAAGCATAAACTTGACGAAAAGCCCCATGCAACCAATGCAAACAGCGACCTCGAAGCAGAGATCAAGGCTTTACGCGAAGAGAACGAAGCGCTAAGAGCTGAAAATGAAGAACTTTGGAGCGTCGAAAACGATGGGAACGAGCAGAAAAATATGTATCGGCCTTCAAAATTCTCTGAGCAGCTCGTCAGCAAAAACCGCGAGATTGAGCATCTACATGCTCGGATCGAAGGTTTAATGGACGAGATAAAGAAACTTGAAGGAGAGCTCAAAACCCTGAAATCTAACCAGGATATCCCAAAAGCATCAGGTCGAGGCAGCAACCGCGAAGAAAACAACCACTTACTTGAACGCATCGCTGAATTGAATAACCAAGAAGACACCTTTCGCTCAACGATCAGCCAAGTCAATCAAAAGCTCGTCGATTCTCAAAACCAGATTCATTACTACCAACAACAGCAAAAAGACCTACAAAACGAGATCGCCGAGTTGAAAGAAATCATTAAAAACCAGAAACTCGGGGGGCTCAGCGAGATACATAACACGAGTGCCGTCTCCAAAGAAAATTTCGATAGTGGCGACGGAGGTATACTGCAAGGCAGAGATAGGGCTTTAAGCGACTTGCAAAAGCAACATGAGCGGCGAATACAAGAAATTGCAGAGGAAAAATCAGAATTGATGGTGATCATACAAGAGCAGAAAAGCGAGCTTGATTCTTATGAAAATCTGCTAAACGATACGAAAACTAGAGCGGAAAAGGACCGACAGGAAAGAAGGG
>ENA-UOUE01001916-UOUE01001916.1-compost-metagenome-genome-assembly--contig:-NODE-1916-length-11274-cov-9.881397_pt1 | contig 11274 bp, 6 predicted proteins | sample MGYA00238146_ERZ747223 | MGnify/ENA primary metagenome ERZ747223 (study PRJEB28781, sample SAMN06268865) | compost metagenome | isolation source: single cell | place: USA: California, Emeryville, Joint... | reverse complement strand
GTAGCTCAAATGGTAGAGCGGTCGCTTAGCATGCGACAGGCACGGGGATCGATGCCCCGCTACTCCAGTTTTTTTTTGTTTCTCTCTCTCTCACAAAACAATTCAAGGTATAATTGAATATCTATTAGTAATAATAAAAAAGATTCCGCAATTTATCAATGAATGTAAGTTAAAGAAACGTGAATTTCATTGGCAAGAGATTATTAGTTGATTCGACCTTAAATGAAGCTGATTTATAAGAAAATTGCTTTGAACATCTTAATTTATAGGTGGTGACAAAACTGCATTATATAAATATCATTAAAATGTTATGGTCTTTTATTTGGCTGTCTATCTTTCAGAACAAAAGCATTCAATACTCTGGCATCAATTTGCCATAGTATCAAGATTTATACCAATTCAATCTAATCAGCAGAGTTTCAAGAAGCTCTTTCAGAGAGATTATCGGCTGGCAGACCCAGTATCATTTGATTAACATGCTTTAGATTGCTATTCATATATTATGAAAACCCAATTGATTTAGTTTGTACTTAATGCTTCAAATAATGATTAATTCAAGTCACTTCAACTCATCATTTGATTCATTATTATCTTCATTAGCTTTTCTTCTTCTATGCTATTAACTGCAACAGCCTTTCTTCAAATCCGTGGAGGGCCGCTAAGACTTCAGGATCCGACAACAGTCCTATTGACGGCAGAAAAGAAAATCAAATGACGCTGCTTTTTTGATAATAGCCAAATACCTGGACTTGATTTCAGACTAGCATCAATATCTTCTGTTTCAACTCCAAATTTCTCGGCGACTTATTTTCTAGCAAATACGACATCATTGCACCACCTCCATCCTAGGCAAAGTAAATTATGAGTGAAGGTTTCACTGAAGTTAAATACAATAGGAGAATGGCATTGCTTTAGGAGAGACTGATTCTCTGTCATATATTGGACTTTCTCATCGATAATTTGAAGAAGCAGAGTTTTGTCAACCTTCCTCTTAGAGGGAATATTCTCACTTTAACAATTTAAGCAGAGTAATAATATTTTACAGTCTAAGCGTTTACTGGACTTTTTGAGGTAGCTCCATCATAAACATCATAATTTCCTGGTTGCCTTCCATATACAGTGATTCAATTGAAGCTGGCATCCACCCCGAACAGCTCGAGAGTTTTAGCATGCATTTCGTTGCTCAAATTTTGTCGTTTGTAACTAAATTCTTCAACAAGCATGTAGTATTTTTCCTGATTGATTCCAGTAGCTCTTCTTTCTATCAATGCAAATCATTCAATGATAAAGATTCAATTTTAAGTGAAAACCCTACCATTTCTGAATTCGTATATTGCTTCTTCATATTCCTTTTGGTTTATTTCTGATATTTCCTTGTTCAATATCGTCTTGATTGAATTAAGAGTCAATTTTCCATCAACAACTTCGAGAGAGCTTTTCAGGTCAGGATCTTCATTCTTCACACTATCATCGGCAACTTTCTTGCTTTGTTCCTCCTCACTTTCCAAATTTGTTAAAATTTGGGAGAGCAAATTTGTTATTCCTGGGATGCCTTTCCAAACTGAGCTGATTACCTGTAAGACACCTTTATATTTTTCACTGACATAGATATCTGAGCTTATCTTTAGAAGGGATGGAAGAGATCCTTTATCAGATCTTTCTTTTGTGGCTGATGGATTCTTCAATGCTTTCTCTAATTGTTCGACTTGAGTTCTGAATGCTTCAATTTCAGCATCCTTTGTTTTACTAACCTCTTCTAGCTGTGCTTTAAGAGAGGAATTGATCTTTTTGAGATCATCAAGCTCATTCTGTAGATGAGCAGTGTTTGGTTCCATTTTCGACAAAGGATATAAGGTGTTGATTTATTTTTTATTAATTTAGTTGATTATAAGGTATTTAAGGCAGCAGTGGCTCAGTCACTTACTCTATCAAGCGGAATTTTGAAAACGCTATTCACGGATCTAGCAACTTCCTAGACAAACTACCACTGTATAGAGCTCATAGCGCTTGTTGGAGATGCCCATACATAAAAATGTTAATCATAGAGCATTTAATCTGTTCACCGTTTCACTCAATTCTCCAAAATTTACTTCATTCCATAGCCCCAAATTAACACATTTAAAATTGGTTTCTTCCGACTGAGAAGCAATGACTGAGAAGCAATGAAGGGGTTAGATTACATAATATGTTCTGCTTCTGCTTTAAATAGAAGACATTGCTGAAGGTTATTGATAGTGAGCTTAATTATTGTAAAGAGCGTCTCCTTTTTACTAAAATTAGAAACAATTCCCGATTTATTAAGCATTTGGATTCTAATATTATGCTTTCTTTATTAATCTTGCTGATTCAAACTCATCTTCGATAGAAATCCAGAATTATGTTCTGTTAAATGAAATAGCACATCGAAAAGTTACTATATCTTACTAACATTTTTAGTTTGATTTAAATTAGCTCTTCCATTCTAACAATTCTTCATAGTATTGTATATAATGAGCATCTTCTTACTCAGGTCTCAATATCGATAATTCTCAACAATGTTAAATTACCTTTGAGTGAGGGAGGCTTTTGTGATAAAGAGTTACTATTTCTGTTAAATTTAATTTTTTGCTTTTTGTAAAGAAATATGACCATACAAATCCCTGCTAGTAGGAGCGATAAGTTGGGCAGTAACTCAAATGGTAGAGCGGTCGCTTCACATGCGATAGGCACGAGGATCAATGTCCCGCTACTCCAGGTTTATTATTTATTTTCGACGAAAAATTAATCGAATTTAGTCATTTCGTAACAATGACAAGAAAATTCTATAAATTATTAAGGCAGACTGTGAGGTAATCTCATGAAATGGCTCAGCTTTAACTACCAACATTAGCCATATCGAACAGCTTTCCCTGAAACAAGAGCATCTACGTAGTTGGAGTTCATTTTTTACTAAATAACAGGTGTTTTCATTTTTCGGAGTGTGAATTTCTGATAAAACCCAACTCAAATTTGATAATTTTATTAAAAGGCAATAATTATCAGTGAAAATTTTCTTAATTTTGTTTGCTTAGACTCGTCAGATTTGTTCAGGTTGAACTATATAAATTTCGAAGGAGGTATCTCAACTCAATTTATCTCACATTTATTGAAGATGAGGAGTAGGGCTATCCTATTACTTAATTCGGAGAACAGCTCCAACAACATTATGTATTTTTACATTTAATATGATTTCTTGCAGCTAAATAAAGCACGGTAGTCTCTACTCACATCTAAGAGGCTTTCTAGTGCTCAAAGGATTCGACTCTTAATAAATTAGTTTGGAATTTCGGACTATTTCAGAATTTTGAATGGCTTGACCTTCTTGAAAAGACTTGAGTTCTAATCCATCTGTTTCAGATGTTTTACTATTTTGAATGAGGCTCCTAGAAATGAGAAATGATTTAATTATCAGTGGTACAACAGTAGCATTAAATCCAAACCTAGGCTAACACGTGTTGAGACCTACACTCTATTGAAATGTCCATAGAGTATTGAACTGAATGATCGCTTAGAAAAGGCCAAAGCTCATAGATGAACTCTTAGATAGCAATTTTTTGCAGCTTTATTGGATCATTATTTAAATGGATTGTTCTCTTATTTGGACGCAATAGTAGAAATAGATCATGCTCAGTAGGATCTACTGATTATCAGTGCTAACATAATATCATTATATCTTGCTATTGAGAAAAACTAATATCTGTATGAAAAAATAGCCTCCACATTTTGTTGCGTAGACCTGTACTAGGTCCTCTCGGGCGTAGTTGCTAAAAAGTGCTCGTTGAAGCTGAATGATGGAATCACTGGCCGTTCTCTCCGATTAGGAGAGTTTGGAACAAAGCGAAATTTATCATACAGCAATATAATGTCTCAGGTCTTCGACAGAAGCACCCTACCCGCGATCTCTGAAATGCAGAAATTGATAGTGTGGTGGGATAGTGCACGCCAGGAAGAAGAAATTGAATTGACAAAAGACCATCCTGTTGCATTAGAGCAAGTTGAAGAAGAAAGTACGGTAGTGATACGAAATTTTCGCAGCGCACATGATCTAACCAATCTAAAACACTCTTATTGATGAAGAAAGCAACTCATAATCGAGTGTGTCATTATGCCATGAAAACTAACAATCAGTGCTTTGCACCTCAATTAATGGCCATCAGAGGCATAAATCCACATATGTGGGCAGAAGTGTTTCAACTCTGAATACTTACGCACAAATAAATTATTTATTTATGCAACGCAGCAATAATTACAAAAGAAAGTAATCAATCAGCCACAAAAACAACCTAAACTATCAAAATGCTCCAAGTACCTTCCTCCCATGCACAAATCTTTAAATTTTCGCTTAGACTGATCCAAGCAACCAAAACGTTAGCTTCACCAGCACAGAACTCCGAAGAAAATATCCGCATGACAGAGAAGGGCCTAAAAATGAATGGAAAGCTTTGATAAAGCACCAAGCTGATATGAATAATCAAATAGTCGCCTTTGAGAAAGAGCTCGCTAACCTGAGAGCTCGACAACTCGGACAGGCTTACGACCAACAGCTACAAGAGCAGATTGAAGAAAAAGAATACCAATTACGACTAAAGCAAAAAGATGCAGAGCTTATGAATCTGAAAATCAAGCAATTCGAAATGGTATGACGCTTTATTCATGGCACTTTTCTGACTCAGAACGCTCCTTTTAGGAAGAACATCAAAGCAGACTCGATAAACAGGCTCTTCAGCGCATGCAAGCCGAAGGTTTCGAGGCGAAGATTAGAGAAGTGCAGACCAATAATGCCGAAGAGGTTTTCTTTGTTTGTTAACCCAAAAGAAGCTGAATTTTTCTTAGAGAAGGAGAAATATCGAATATGAGATGGCTCAATTAATGGATAATAAGGCAAAGATCGAAGCTGAGAGAGAGGCTCAACTTCAAAGGAAGCTTGAGATGAAAAGTTTCTTGAGTGGGCAGTTGGACAATCACTATATGAAGAAAAACCAAGAAAAACAGGAATTTCAGCAGTTTAGAGAGGATTATTTGCGACAGATCCAAGAAAATAACCAAAGGGAGATGCTCAAAGAGGAGAATTATCGCAATGTAGCCGCTTTAGATTTCTATAGTTGATGTTATTGATGGGATTTTAGTTCTACAAGATGACTGCAGAGAATCAAAAACAAAAAGCCATGATGCATAGGGATTATGTGCTAGCACAGCAGCAGAGAAAAGAACAGAAAATTATAGACAGTATTGACAGAGGTGTGGAAGAAGTACAGAGGAGAAATGAAGAAAAATTAAGATTTGAAAGAGCAATTAAAGAAGAGGTAATTAGAACGCTCGGCTGCTATGGAAAAAACATAATATCTATTTAAATTAGAGCAAGCATCAGATGCTGAGGACTCTAGATATGCAAGTAAATGAAAAGAAGCATAAGCAGCAACTAGAAAGGCAAGAAACTCTTTTGGAGGGCCAGAATAAGGTTAGAAAATAAAGATGAATGCTTTTAAAGTTAATTATTGAAATTTTTCACACTAGAATGAGGAATACAAAAGATATCTTGAAGAAATTGCGAGAGAGAAGAAATTGCAGCAGCAGTCTTATAAAAACCTCTTGGATAGGCAAGCTCAAGAGAATGAGGAGTTCCACAGGGCCAATAGGATGAACAGAGCGGAAAAGAATATAAATATTGATGATTTACATGTGGGTTTAAGTTTTTTTTGCATTCATTAAAGATTTCAATCGATTAGGCTTATAAAGGGATTGAACCGACTATTCACGCGCTGATTCCTGGAATGGTGCATACTAAGCATGATTTTCATGGGTCTCCGGCTCTTAAGCCATTGCTCAATATGAATAATGCAGGAAATAATGGTAAGTTAGTGCTAGCGACTGTCCAAATAATTCTAATTTTTTAGGTGACACTCAGCGCAGCATGGCGACTATGTACAGACCTGCAGGGATAGCCGGTCCAACTTTCTCTCCTCACCCACAAATTCACCCAGCAACGACCAAAGGGCTGAGTATAGGCCATGATCCTTCAATTCAACCGTATACGAATGTTTATACCACGGAGTCCAGCCAACGCCCTCAATTGCCAGAGTCAGTTTCGGTGCGAAATTTGAATCCGCAGCCTTACAACAGCAACAGACAGATTCTTCCTTCTCCTGGGATTGAAGATAAAAAAGCTACACTTGCAGAAATACAGTCCCTTGCCACGAAAGGAGGACATAACCCAATTTACAATCCAGTGCCATTTAACATTCAAAACCCTTATATCCTGAGGCAGTTACAGAATTCCAATAGAAACAAGGCTAACTACCTTGCTAGTGTCGCAAGCAATAATCTCATCAACGGATAAAAGGCAAGAAGAAATAAATCGCATGAGAATTGGGATCTTTTCAAGGGAATAGCCATTTGCCACTTTTTTTATTAAATATGCGTAGTATTTTTATGTATTATCATCTAGCCTGTAGTATCAACGAAACATCTACCATAAAAGATGACAAAAGTCTGAGTTCAAAACAAATAATATTCAAGAAGTTGACCATTTCATGTTTCTTTAACAATCGATTGCTTCTAGAAAGGAGAGTGTTGCGAGATTATTTAGTTCTTGGTTGACGAGTCTTTTCAATCGTGAGTATGAATGAGGCACGGCTTTGAAGGATTTTTCATAGAAATTTAAACATATTTAAGAGAGGTAATCAAAGTTTCATCCTTTTCTGGTTGGAAACACTCGACACAACAACTGTTGCGGGGATCATTATGTGAATGGTAATGTGAGATCCCAAATTTGTAACGACTTCTGCGTAATGAAAATAGCGAACAATGCTTCTGAGCATCTAGGGCTTTTTCGTTTAGTTAAAAAATAAAAATATATTGGCAACCACCAGAAAGCAAATGCTTCGATATTGTTTTGTCATTTAATCACTGACGCTCCTCATGAACCACTTAACTATACTGGTTCCATCGAATTAAATTTACTTCGATCAGAGCAGAGGTCGAGCATCAAGAGCACCAGCCTCCGTGATGGGCTAATTGAAATAGAGGAAATTCAGAATCAAGGCACGAAGCCCATCCTTCCCATTGTGGAGTACCTTCCGAACTTTTCTCTTAATAAAATTATAAAAAACACACATGTTCTGCAATGTATTTAATTCTCCAATTTAAATAGCGGTTTTGATATTTAGGGTAATTCCGAGTTAATATATACACTTAAAAAAATTTCATTTTGGCCTTTTTCAGTGTGTTAAAAATTCTTCTCCGGGAAAGCTTTAATTACCCAAAAACACACGAATAAAAATAGAACTTTGAATGGATTATTAATATTAGAATTATTGGCGCAGAATCACAGTGGGATTTTATTCCAGTATATGTCACTCTCTTTAAGGAAGCCTAATGCCCTGATTTTATAATCAATTGAAAAGAAAAAGTCAACGAGTATAAATGAATCAATCGCTTATCACAGCAAAAGCAAACAGCTTTCCCAGCCGATTTCCTGGAAGACCAAAAACCCTGAGCACCTTCTCATTCAAGTGCCCTCGAAAAGAGAGTACCCAAGAAGTGAGCACGCCCACAACAACTGACTCAGACATCCGAGACTTTGCTTCTTGCTTCGAAGGCGAATCAGAATGGGATAAAATTTACCAAGGAGCTGATGAGTACTTGGACCGAGAGAATATGAACATTGTTTCTCCATCTCCGGTTCTCCAGCCAAGAACTTTTGTCCGCAGTCAGCTGACGGCACTCAACACTAGATTTACTCAGATAAGTTGTTCCGAGTGCAGCTCTGCGCTCCTGCCTAAAAAAAGCCAGTTTACGGATCCTAGACCCAGAGCCATAAGCCATAATGTAGAAGACGACGCCTTAAGCCTTGAATCTGGATTAAAATTCAAATTAACATTGTCGAATGAATCATCCGCTCTATTGAAGCGAAGAAACCTTCTTAAAGGCTTTGAAAGATCGACTTCGCTGCCAAAACTTAATTCAAGACCATCTCAAATTAGCATTGAATAAAAAAGCAATTTTATGCCAATCTCTTTGCAAATTTAATTGCTAGTAGATCGGCACCTCGTAAATCTTTCTTTTCAAGTGCTATATTAAAGAATTTATGATTTTTCTCCTGATGGACATTGCAATTGTAAAGTTCTATATTCAAATTCTCAAGTATTTTTCTGCATTCAGTCTTCTTAATGTATTGATAATAACTATTTCGAGTCTATCGAGTGTACTAAATTGGTTATTATTCTCCGCTAATTGGTAGAATTTAGCTTACGTATGTGGTTGTTTGTCTGTTCTTCGTAAAAAGCTTTAAATTACTTAGACTGTTAGAATCAAAGGCATTTTTATGACACATGCATTCAAACACTTAAAAACTGCTGTACATATTCCAACCAATTTTCTTTCTCAAATAATGAAGGATAAAGCCCCAAAATCAATCTCCATTTCCATTGCGAAATCAAGAAGAGATTGTATTCACACCTAGCTAACGATTGGACAGTGAAGACAGCAATAATTCTGATACAGAACTTCTTAAAACCTAAGTGTATCAACTTTTTTCTTTACGCGTTTTTGTTCCCTCTCTGTACATTCGTGTTTTCGAGATATCAACAAGGCAGCACTATTCCGGAACAACAGTTTATCGGGCCTCCGTTGCTATTTCTAGGACTAATACTTTTTTTAGTAAACTTTTAATTTCCCTTGTTTTCCTTCAAGAAAACTATACCTATACATCCAAACTCCCATAACTTAGTTTCGTGATCTAAATCATACCTCAACGATTTGTTTCGGCTCCGATCCTGTTAATCTTTACCTCTTTCTGGACGACTTGGCTGAAAGTATATCTTTTTCTGTAAATTACAGCACGCATCAGTATTTCTGAGAAAAACATATTTAATCAAAAATTAAGCGACATGCGTTTTTTCTTAACAATATTTTCATTTTATTTGAACTACATTCTTTCTTATTTTGCACCTTGAGGGGGTTATGTGTTGAAATTCTTCGAGTTACTGTCTATCTTTTTTGAGGCAACAAAATTTTCTTTGTTAACGGTAATCATGCTGAGAGATTCCCTAAAGCCAATCCCTAGCGAGGTTTTCCCCTTATCTCTCGTCTGCTCATCGTTTTTCGAACTAATTGTTGCTCTTGTTTCAAAATAGTGAGTATAATTTTCGTATATTTCTTCGAGATATATGTCTCTGGTCAAAATCTATATATATGTTTTCATTTAGATAAAGGTTCTTTCTCCAGGCTCCATGGATTTCTCTTTGATATTCTGAAACTTGCTTTTGGTTTTGTATTTTCTTCACCACTCTTTGCTTTTCTTATTCAGCTAGATGGCTTCTTGAATCGCTTTCATTTCTTTAATCTTGTCATGGAAATGGAAATGCCTCTATCTCTATTATTCTTCAATTTGTGTACCTCTGGCTTTCGGACTGAGGTTGAGCTATTTGAGAAGATTAACTTGAAGTACTTTGAAAATTCTTATGATTATTTTGTTTGGAAGGTTTGACAATCACTTAAGTAGAACATTCAAGCTTTGAAGTTTCTGAAGGTAGAGAAAATCCTGTATTGAAGCTTGGAGTGTATCTTCTATGCTTAATTGTCCAATTCATATATCTTTAGTGAAAATACAAATTATAAATTCGGGGCAAATTTCTACAATCAAGGATCATTGAATAACCTTCTTATTTGGACCTCTTTCATAGAGAAATTATAAAATGATATTCAATTTATTTTATAAATTCACAAATTAGATATATATATAAAACCATCTGCTTTGAAATCAACAAGAAAATTGAATAATTTTGAAAAACAAAGGAGACTTTAAAGCTGGTCTCCTACCAATTGAACCAACAATGAAAATATTCTCATTTGAATAAAAAGATTTGATTTCTGAGCTCTTTAAAATGAAATAATTGTCTGCAAATTGAAAAAAAGCAGAATACGACTACAAAAAAAAAAAGAGAGAATAACAACCCAATTTACTGATAACCATACAATTATTATTTATCATACGACATTAACAAGAGCATCTTTCTTAGAAGCATCATGAGTACAGACTTTTTTCCCACGCAAAGCAGCTTCGAATAATCCATACAGAGCCACCAGTGAATAGGCAATGAAAATGAATGGGCTCATTATCCAGAGGAAGAAATCTTTCCAAATAGGGATCTTCTCGTCAACCTCCACTTGTTTCAAGAAAGTTTTAACTGCTATCTTGTTGATGACAATAACCATCAGGAGAGAGAAGTACACAACTCCTAATGGAATTGTGAACCATAACTGTAAGCTATCAGGAGAGTTTTTCTCTATCACGAACAAATAGATTGTTGTTGTCACCGTCAGCAGTCCTTGGGCAATCAGAAAGAGTGCATAGTAATTCACATAATTGAGTCCCCAACTTGTTGCAGCGAAGAAATTGATTCTACTGGCTTTGATACAGAAGTAGTGAAATACTTCAGCACTTCCGATTGTCCATCTTCTAAGCTGTCTGGCCCATTCCGCAATCTCCTGGATCACGCTGTTGCCAGAGGTCGGAGCTGAGATGGTTGGACAGTAGATAGGTTTTATTTTCAGCACTTTCTTCGTCATAAGCATCCACCTGATATAGCAAATAATGTCATCCATCTGGTAGAGGGTGTGAACATATTTGCCCTCAATATACAATTGAAGATTAGCTGTGAATACACTCATCACATTGATATTGAAAGGGATTAAAGCTCCCATCATAAGAATGTTTCTGTTCAAGCCAGTCATTCTGGTGATGAAAGAGAGCTTGTCAAGATTCCAGTTATAGAAGAGAACTGGTTGCCATACAGTAGTGTATGGGTCTTTTTCTTGTAAGTAGGTGTCCTGTTGGATTTCAAGGAATTTGGGGTGGAATCTGCTGTCGATGTCAAAATTAGTCACAATATAGTCTTTAGCATCGAATTTTGGATCTTTCGCTTGAAGATAGCCAACAATTGAGCGGAGAGCATAATTAGAATTGGAGCATTTTCCTGGAATTTCTCCTTCAGTACCGTAAGGATGTACTGTGATGATGAGTTGTGCAAAGCAGTTCTCAAATCGCCTGGAGATTTCAGCGATTTTTTCATCTTTTTGAGGAGTTCTTTGCTCAAGACCGATTCCTAAAATTACCGAACTCGCTTGAGAGAGCTTTGAAACGTTTTCGAGTGTTTCAACTATGAGCTCTAAAGGCTCCTTGTAGGCAAAAGTCACCATTATTGTTTTCAGAGACTTGGATTCATCAAGTACAGTCACATTGTTACTTTCGGCCTC
>ENA-UOUE01001915-UOUE01001915.1-compost-metagenome-genome-assembly--contig:-NODE-1915-length-11285-cov-15.488580_pt1 | contig 11285 bp, 11 predicted proteins | sample MGYA00238146_ERZ747223 | MGnify/ENA primary metagenome ERZ747223 (study PRJEB28781, sample SAMN06268865) | compost metagenome | isolation source: single cell | place: USA: California, Emeryville, Joint... | reverse complement strand
TTTCCATCTTCTGAGTCTCTGGCAATAATCACTCCATGAACGTTTTCAGGGAATGAGCGAGAATTTGTGGATCTCTGCTTTTGGTTTTGGTGAAAATCAATTTTTTCCTCTTCCTCGTCATTTTTCTTTTGTTTTTGAGAATATTCTGTAAGTTCTCTTGATTCAGGGGGTTTGAAACAAACAGTCTTTATGCTGCTTCTATGTATGTTGAAAATATTGAGACCAATCAATTCCTCTTGGATGGCATGTTCAATGATTTTTTGTTTTTTCATTTTCTCTTCTGAAACTTCCATTAGTACAGCAACTTGAGATGAATTTTTGTTTCGTTTTATTTTATTAATTATAAATGATTCTCAGCTTGCTCTAATTAATTGATCCTGAAATTTCTGATCCGATTAATTCCGGTTAAATTCGGATAAGGCTGTCCGGTTGTTGGACTTTAAGACGGAGAAGGACATTTCTAGCGAAGTCACTTACGGTTGAAGTAATTTGTGACTTTATTAGTATTTATCTCATATTGATTGCGAGGACATTCTATACGAGTTCCCTTTATCTACATTATCCATCCTCAGTAAAAAAATGAAATCAAATCAATTTGGAAAAGAAGTATTAATAGGAGTTTTAAAAATTCCTCAACGCGTGATGAAACAAATCGACCTGTAGTATATAGAAAATAGTAAAACAAAAGAAAGGTCGACAAAATTTTCGAGATCGTCTCCAGGAAAGTCAGTAGGGCTTTCAATAATGACTTATTTGGTTCTGGCTTCTCTATTCAAATGATTTTGTAGTTTGAGAATTTGCCAGGTCTTCTACAAAAAGCATTAGACTCTTTTTACAGTCAAAGTGGCATTAATTCCTTTTTAGCAATCTCAAAATAAATGAGCTTTTGGTCTGATAAATCAAGACTCATATTAATCGAATAAAAATAAAATTTTCACGTCTCAAAGCATTTGCAATAGATGCAAGTCTCAACAGATCCAGGCCTTGACGAATCAAAGCAAGACGAAAACAACCTTCAAACGGATGCTGTACTAAAGACAACGTTAAAAACAACTGGTAATTAAATATTGGGAATTTTTCTAGAGCTTTATTAGCTGTCACTGTATCTTTATCGCGAATAGAACTCATCTTTTTCATTAGAAGACAAATCTCCTAGCCTCCTTGCATGGTGTTCGAAAAGATTTAACCAAATCTCTACTATTAACCTGGAGACGACGGAAGATCACGTCGATTTTGAAGGAGTCAAACTTAACACTGTAGAACGTAATAAAATATTTCCGTTATATCGCTCATAAAATACATAATGCCTGATTAGACAGCTGGACACACGTGAAAGGAATCCCAAATACAAAGCTACTAGTTTCTCTCCACCACAGCTACACCCTCTCTGCTAACATGCAGGTGTTTGACATTTCAAAGAAAGGAACCGCAAGAAAGATTTACTCTTTCGAGGAGGTTCATGGAAGTAAAGACTCTATATACCTTCACTGTACTCAAACAACATCGGTTGTTAGTGACTGGCAATGGAGATGTGGCTATTAACTCACGTAGAGGCATTATGGGTGCAATATGTGTTAACAAAAGCATAGCTTATCACTTGTTCAAAATAAATACATATGCTTCACCAGAAGATGAACCAATCAAACTTTGTCGAAAATCTCATTGGAGTCCTCTTTATCAGGCGTCTAATAGTAAAGCTTAGCGATTCCTTTAAGCTTCCCTCGAGAATTATTTTCTTTACTCATTCAAAAATCATTGCTAATTTTGATGAATTGAAATTAGACAACGCGCTTCCGGGTATTGACTTTGATCCTAACGGAGAGATTATAGCTACTCTTGACTGGTATGGAACATGTCTGATATCTGATATCAATACCAACGATTGCTACTTCAACCTGCAAATGAACCAAAAAGCCGGTAGATTTTTTACTTAACAGCCTCATTAATTTTCTATACTTCCCATTAAATTATGATAGATGATGCTGTGAGCCGATGCAAGTGGAGTACAAATGTTGGGGAGCCACTATTATTCGTCAAATATGATTTCAGCAAACTTAATGTTCTCGATGTTGAGAAGCACTCTCTCACTTTGAAGCATCCTATATGCCTTGAGGGGAAGACAGGTAGTTTCAATCTTGAGTGAATGTTTTACACTGATTCTATAAGAATTTTACACAAGTTACACAAGCTGGATCGATGTTTGTGAAAGCAACGGAAATTTGCTCGCAACCGGAGGTGATGATATGATTATCAAGATTTTTGATCGACGTCAATCGAAGATAATTAAAACAATAGCCATCCATGAAGGTAAAATATATGGAACGAATGTTGTCTTGACTGTTACATCTATTGAGTTTTTTCATTGGACATTTCGCTGCTCTCAGCTCAATATTGATAAATTTATTTGAAATTAATCCAGGTGATATCAATTGTGTGAGATGGAGTCCGAGTGGAGGCATTTTGGCAAGTGCCTCCAGCGATAATTGTGTAATGTTGTCGGACTTTACAACAGGAAAAGTCATTCATGAAGAGTTTACTAAAGATGATAGTATAATCTATGATATTAATTTTCTTTATTATTCTCTAATTATTAGCACCGGCGATGTCTGTGTGCTTCATCTAGAGACTTGCTCAAGGTAACGTCAGAGAGAGAAGACAGCGTCTCAGCTTCGCATTTATTATTTTGTATCATGTAACTTGAGATGAAGTCATTAAATACTTAAAAGTAATTGAAAAAAATGTACCATCATAAGTATATCCCAAGAAGGTGAAAAAATCAAATAAATATTACAGTTAATAACCGCTTCAAAGTTTTTGCAATCATTTTCTCAAAAGCCAGATTCAAGATGGCACAATTACAGTGAGTCTTGTTAATAATATTTCTCCAATAGTTAGCTTTCTATGCTATTGCGTCTTATGCTATTCATTATAAAACAATAAGTGTTGCTAACTGCATGACGGAGTTTTGATTTATGCAATCTAAGCAATGAATAAAAGGCTTTTGCTTTTTCGACGTTAAAAACTTGTACACCGAATTACTCGCCAAGAGCTTCCTCATACACAAATTATAGAACTTACTAAACAACTCATCGAGAGTTCAGAATTGTGCCATCCAGCTTCACATGACCAAAAATTTTGACTTTTTATATCTCAGCCTAGTTGATTAACGACTTCATTTACTTCAATTTCAAGTACATGGTGTAATAATTAAATTAATTTTCTCATTTAAATCAAAACTCCAAACTAAAAGAAAATGGAAATTCCACAAGGATCAAGACTTCAAGCGTCAAAATATGATAAAGGAGACTCAGGAATTGTTGTTGAGGTTACGGAAGAAATAAAAGCTCTCGGTAATTAACAATTCACCCAACATGATGCCAATATCCCTATTTTTCTATTCGAATTTTCTAAATTCCAATTTAATGACCATACAAAGAGCATAAACCAGCACAGTTATTTGCATGGTGCTCTTGGAGGAAAAACAATATTGCGATAGTTGATATCAAAACCATGGAAGAATATGCTAACTTTCCTGGAGTCCAAGTATTCAACGAAGACAGTATTTTCACAATTTATCTTTTATTTTAATTACTAAAACTGAATTGAAGTCTATGAAAGCAGCTGGACACATGTGCAGGAAATCCCAAATACTGGATTGCTTGTTTCTATTCATCACAGCTTTGACGCTTCCGCAAATATGACGGTCTTTGACGTTTCGAAGAAAGGACAGCCCAGGAGAATTTACACTTTTGAAGAAGTTCTTGGAAGTAAATAATGAAATGCATGATTTTGAAAGGAGAAATTAAAATAATTCTTTGGATTCGATTATACTTACATTAATTCTCTCTTAGGCACAGCAGACGGAGATGTGGTCTACAACCAAAGGAGAAGCATTCTTGGAGCAATGTCTGTCGAAAGGAAAGTAGCATATCATCTCTTCAAATTTGATACTGCTCCCTCAAAAGTCGATCCTGTTGTCAAATTATACCGAAAGTCTAAATGGCCTTTTCAATATACGAAATATATAGGTGAGTTTTGACTCTTTGATTTTTTTAAAGCAAACTGCTGGTGTGCAGAAATTCACTCTTGAATATTGAATTAGATAATCTGATCACTGGTTATGACTTTGGTCCAAACGGAGATGCTATGGCTGTAATAGATCGGTATGGAGTGTGTTTGGTTTCGGACGTAAATACCAACAGCTACAATTTACGTTTTGATCTACCTATGATCACCCATTCAGGTAGCGCAGCTGATTCATCTAAATATTTTTATATCTTTCTCATTTATTTTCATAATTTTCTTCTGTGAAATTTACTTCTACCCATGCAATATTGTTCTAAAAAGTCCCTTACATTTATTTCTTAGATACACGCAGTCGCTGCCGATGGACAACCAATTTCGAGGAGTCGCTACTATTCATCAAGTATGATCAGGCCCAGCTCAATATTCTTGATGTCGAGAAGAAAAATCTAATTTTGAAGGAATCTATTTCGCTTGAACAAGGAGGTGACTCCTAATAAATTCAATACTTTCATCTAACGAATTTTTTTTGTTTCGTTATCGATATTCAGACTATGGATATATAAACTGGATCGATGTTTGTCAAGGTGATGGAAATTTGCTTGTGGCAGGCGGAGGCGACCTCAGTATTAAAGTGATTGACCGTCGTGAATCAAGGATAGTGAAAACTTTTTCGAAGTGCCATTCAGGTGAAAAATATTCTCAGCTTTCAATCTTCACATTAAAACTAAGATTGGATCAACTGTGTGAGATGGAATCCAAGTGGGGATATGCTTGCCAGCGCCTCTAGTGATCAAACAGCAAAGATATTTGATGTTAAGGCTGAGAAAGTCCTTTACACAGGAGCCACTTCTAAGGAAAGTAAATATCTTTTATTAGATTAATTTTGTCATTCTTATGAAATTATTAGGTTATGCAATGTCGTGTTGCTTCATTTAGGCTTCATTCCGAAAAGAAGAACGCAGAATAGAAAAAAATTATTATTAATTCAGAAATTGGATCAGTCAATACTTTGTACATATGTATCATTGGAGACTTCCACATTGAACTGAAAAGATATATTTTCTTTTTAGGTATTGTGTCAAAGATATAACCATTAATAAAGCTAATTTTTTGAAGCAGAAATGAGCCTTGAAAGCTCTAATTTCAGCAAACAGTGTCTTTGTAGTCATATCTTTGGAGGCATTAGCTGGATAATTATAAACATGTTTCTTTTTTTGTAAATTCTGACTTTCTTTGACATTATTTTATGAAAAATTTGATGAGGTATGGAAAAATTGTTAAGTTTTGCCCATTGAAAGATCTTTAAAATCTTGAAAAAATTCGAAATAAGAGAGAGGCATGAGAGAAAATAGATATTGATTATACAAATATCAAATTATCACCACAAATATAAAGGCAAATCTCCATTCCTATAATAATTAATAAACAACCCTCGTGGGGAAATGAAGGGCTCAAGCAAATGCGAAGCCCAACCTCTAACCCCTCTACAAGTTTCAACGATATCACTCTCAATGACAACATTCGGGAGCCAGAGTGAAGAACGTGAGAACAACCAACATAGTTTTTTTTGAAATTAAGGTTCATCTAATTACTGAAGTGATTCATCCGATTTATCAGTTATAAACTTATGGAAGATTAAGCTCGAAAAATTTGACCCAATAAATAACCTAAGCTATATTAAATTAAAAATTAATAATTCCAATATTTTCCAACTTCTTTGATGTGTGACAAATTCGGCATCGATGATAAGACCAGATTTCTTGTTCTTCACTTGGACGCCCATCTAGACGCCATAGAGATATCTAAGATAATCAATCGTTCTGTTAGGATTGTCCGGTGTTGGGAAACAAGAACTAAGAAAGGAGAGGACATCAGAAACCTCAAGAAAAAAGATAAATCTGAGAAAGTCATCACGGAAGAGATCGAAAACAAAATTATTCAAATGGTCAAAGATAACCCTGAAGGTGCGTCTGTGAAAAAACTTGCAGGTCAAATAGGGATCCCCATGAATGCGGTCCAGCGCGTGCTTACAAGCAAAGGCTACAAATATGTGGGTTTTGATAAGACCGTGATATACTTGGAGGAAGAGAAACAGGTCAGAGTGGAGTTTTGTAACCGGATGCTTGCTGATGAAGGGAAATTAATCTATCGATCCTTTTTCTCTGATGAAATGGGCATCGAATTGAACTACACTCACAAAGCAAGAGCTTGGCAAATCCCCAGTGAAAAAATCCGCAAAACAAGTGTGCCGATACTCGATAACATAAAACTCGATTGCTGGGGCGCGATCTCGGTTCAAGGCGCTACGACCTTAGACGTCTACCGGAAGGGCATGAGAGGAGAACTTTATCGAGAAATCATCGAACGTCATAAGCCAGAAATGGAAAAACTTTATCCTGACGGCGATTTCTATTTCATCCAGGACAACCATCCCGTCCATCGAATGAATGAAGATTGGCTTGTCAAGAAACAAAACTTGAAACTCATCAAATGGCCCAGACGATCACCGGATCTAAACGTAATCGAGAATTTATGGGCGGCGCTGAAGGAAAAAGTGATTAGCGAAGTGCCTAATGACGAGCAAGAGATGAGAGCAAGCTTATTGAACAATTGGGAGAAACTTACCGCTCCGGATAAATTGAAGCCAATGTTCGAAGCGCTGCACAGAAGATACATGGATTGCGTTACAAAGGAAGGGCAAAAGCTCCCTACGATTTATATTGACTGAGCAGTGAGGTTGGGTCTGTAACTTTTGATTAGGAATGTAAATTTGGCAATGAAGATCAAGAATTTTTTGTATTTTGGACTCGTCTCAGTCAATTAACAATATTAAGAGGAGAGATATGCATTATTGATAAAATATTAAGTTTAAAGGGGGTCATTTTCAGGATTTTACAAGTTTTCTTATCGTGTTATGTGTGTATTCATGAAAAGTGATGTTTGTATTTGAGAAAAATTATGTACTGCATATCTGAATTAAAAATCGTTAAAACTTAATCAGCAAGAATTCGGAATGTTTATGAGCTTATCACAAATAACTTGAGGTCCTGGCAGGTCTTGAGCTAAGCTCGAAAAATTAGAAGCGAATTATAGTCAAGCAGATACTAATGATTTGTGACACGGTTAATTATAATAATAAAGGTTTTATCAATGTGCGAAAAATTGGATATCGATGACAAAACGAGGTTTCTCGTTCTCCATTTTGACGCAAAAATGACTGCTCCAGAGATCGCAAAGATACTCAGCCGCTCTCGGACAACCATTTACGACTGGGAATTAAGAACAAAACGAGGTCAGGACATCCGAGGAGAAAAGAAGAGATGCGGACGACCGAAATCAATTAAAAAAGAAGTCGAAAACAAACTCATTCAAATGGTCAAAGAAAACCCTGAAGGAGCATCACTCAAAAAACTCGCAGCACGTTATGGGATTTCCTCGACGTCAGTCAGCAAGATGTTGGCAAGAAGAGGGTTCAAATATAAAGCGTTTGCTCAAGGTATCGTGTATACCGAAGACGAGAAAATGAATCGAGTAGAATTTTGTAAAAGGATGCTTTACGAAGAAGGTAAAGCAATCTACCAAACTTTTTTCACTGATGAAATGGGAATTGATTTGACCAAGACTCGTAAAAATAAAGCGTGGCAAATCCCGACAGAAAAAATTAAAAGGAAAAATATAACAAAAGAAGTTAAATTAGAGTGTTGGGGCGCTATTTCGGCAAAAGGAGCTACTTCCTTAGACATCTATGACACTTATATGGACGGGAATCTCTATCGACAGGTCATTGAGCGTCATAAGGCTGAGATGATGGAGCTGTATCCTGACGGAGATTTCTATTTCCTTCAAGATTATCACCCTGTGCATAGAATGAACGAAGAGTGGATAGTGAATGAGCCGAAATTGGGACTCATTAAATTACCTAAACGATCGCCTGATCTCAATCTAATTGAAAGCCTTTGGGTGGCACTGAAGGAGAGAGTGAAAAGTGATGCACCAACTAATAAGAGAGAGCTAAAGGCGAGTTTATTGAAGGGTTGGGAGGTTCTGACGAAGCCAGAAAGGTTGCAGCCGTTTTTTGAGGGGCTGCATCGAAGGTATGTAGAGTGCGTTGCAAGGGAAGGCCAGAAGCTTTCAAAATGGTAGTAGACAGTTTTTATCTGAAGAAGTATCATGCATATTTGATTGTAAGCATAGTGAAATTCTAACTAGTCTTATTTGAAGAAGATTAGGTTAGTATGAATAATCATTAATCCTTAGAAGAGCATATCGCAGCCGGTAATTTTCAATGGTAAGTGTTTTGCAGGAGTTATATTTTCGAAGAAACTGATTGAGATTTTATTTTACTTTTTTGACTAATTTGAATTAATCACCTTGGAATATAAATTTCTCCACTAACCTCTATATTTTAATTCAAATCCATTTCACTTCTTAGGTATTCTAAGATCTAAATATCTTCATATTTCATGCACAATGAGGCTTTTCAGAACAATTACCACGACAGAATAGTGTCCAACTAATATCTAAACTTATGACCATCCCTCTCAATACACTCCATATATCTTCTATGTAAACCTTCAAAAAATGGCTGCAGCCTATCCGCCTTCGTAAGCACCTCCCAATGACTCAGCAAACTCGCTCTCAGCTCTTTTTCGTTACTCGGTGCCTCACTTATCACTCTCTCCTTTAGTGCAGACCAAAGATTTTCGATTATATTCAAATCAGGAGATCGCTTCGGGAGCTTGATCAAATTCAAATTTTGTTCTTCGACGAGCCACTGTTCGCTCTTTCGATGCGCAGGATGATTATCCTGAAGAAAATAAAATTCTTCTCCATCAGAATATAGTTTCTTCATCTCTTCCTTATGTCCAGTGATGATTTGCCGATAGAAATTTCCATTCAAGCTTCTCTCGTAGATGTCTAAGGATGTCGCTCCTTTTGCCGAAATCGCTCCCCAGCAATTTAATTTAACATATTCTGTTGCATTCTTTCTTCTGATATTTTCAGTCAACAGCTGCCAAACTTTATTCTTATAATTATTGTTCAGCTCGATCGCCATTTCATCAGAAAAAAAGGTCTGGTAGATGGCTTTACCTTCATCTAAAAGCATTCCTTTGCAAAAGTCAACCCGCTTCATTCTTTCCTCTTCAGAGTAAATAAATCCTTTATCAAACGCTTTATATTTGAACCCGTTTTTAGCGAGAACTCTGCGAACCGACGAACGTGATATTCCAATGCGAGCTGCAAGCTTATTAAGGGACGATCCTTCGGGATTTTCTTTGACCAATTGAATTACTTTGTTTCCAGTCTCTGCTGTAATATTTCTTTGGTCCCCGCCTCTTTTCTTGTTAATTCTAATATCTTCGCCTTTCTTTATTCTTCTTATCCAGCCTTTAAGAGTCCGCTGAGATCGATTGATTATTCTTGATATCTCTGTGCTTCCCATGCGAGCATCAAAGTAAAGCACAAGAAATCTTGTCTTATCATCAATGCCATATTTCTCACACATCTTCGGACTGTTTTGTCAAAGTTTATTGCAAATCAACAAAGGAGCCTCCCTTCTGGATTTTTTGTACTACTCTATTATATAACCTCCTTCAGTCAGACAAAGCTCGAATAATTAGAAGCAGAGAAGAAAAATATTGTGGATCTTTGAATTTTCTTAATAATTCCTAAAATTACAGTCTCAACAAATGTGTGAAAAGTACGGAATCGATGATAAAACTAGATTCCTTGTTCTTTTCTTCGACGCTCAGATGGACAGTTCAGAGATCGCGAAGATCCTCAACCGATCTGGGCGCACTGTTAGACGCTGGATCACAACTACAAAGAAAGGCGGAGACATTAGAGTCGAAACGAGGGGTCCAAAGAGATCGATTACTGAAGACACGAAAAACAAAATTATCCAAATGGTCAAAGAAAACCCCGAAGGCGCAACTCTCAAGAAAATCGCAGCTCATTTCGGACACGCACATTCTACAATCCATAAGATATTGGCGAAAAAAGGCTATAAATATAAAGCGTTTGACCAAAGCGTCATATACGAGGAGGATGAAAGGACGTTCCGTGTAGATTTTTGTAATAAGATGCTTGCTGATGAAGGTAAATTGATCTATCGCACCTTTTTCTCTGATGAAATGGGGATCGAGCTTCACCGCGTTCATAAAAATAGAGCCTGGCAACTACCTACTGAGAAACTCAGGAAAAAGAACGTTGCAGATAACGTAAAACTAGAGTGCTGGGGTGCGATCTCAGCGCAAGGAGCAACTTCCTTGGATATCTATAAGAAAGGGATGAATGGAGAAATCTATCGGCAAATTATTGCAAGGCACAGGGAAGAGATGGAGGCGCTGTATCCTGACGGAGAATTTTATTTCATTCATGATTTTCATCCTGTGCATCGAATGAATGAAGATTGGATCGTGAAAGAGCAGAAATTGAGGTTCATTCAGCTGCCAAGACGATCTCCTGATTTAAATATGGTGATTGAGCATCTATGGATAGCGTTGAAGGAGAGAGTAGCAAACGATTCGCCTGGTAGTGAAAAAGAGTTGAGGGCAAGTTTGCTAAAAAATTGGGAATTGCTTACGAAAACTGATCGATTGCAGTCGTTTTTTGAAAAATTGCATGGAAGATATTTGAAATGTGTCATGATAGGTGGCCATAGGATCCCAGGATAGTTGTTCCCTAGTTAGAGTTGTTATTGCTTGAAGAAAATAATTATTTATAGCTTTGAGTAATGAACTATATATTTATTTTTTTTTGAGATAAGTTTGGCCATACTGATTGAACGAACTCAAATATTCAAATTATTTTATCAGTCGATAAAAAGATTTGAAGAAATATATGAACAACTTTCGTTTTATTCGACTATTTTTTAGCCTGGTACCATTTTCTCCAGTTTTACCTCTCAACTCCTTTAAATACTTAGGTGCTGTCAGCACTTAATCTGAACAAATGGTGGCGAATATACACAATTTATAGAGCCAACAATCAAGGAGAAAAGGAATGATCAAAAATTGATCATTGAAGAAACTCACAAAATTTTTTCTCGAGAGAAATAATTAAATTTCGTCAGTAACAGATGAATAATTTCATCAAATCTCCACTAACTCCTCAAATCCAATTTCCTTTAACAAAAAAAAATATTTTTCGAAAACTCAAAAAACAAAAATCTAATGCAAGCTTCCATTAATCCAAGGCTCGAAGAGACCACAAAGGCCAACAACGACTCAAAGATCAATTCCTCACCAAGAACAATG
>ENA-UOUE01001914-UOUE01001914.1-compost-metagenome-genome-assembly--contig:-NODE-1914-length-11299-cov-17.255391_pt1 | contig 11299 bp, 9 predicted proteins | sample MGYA00238146_ERZ747223 | MGnify/ENA primary metagenome ERZ747223 (study PRJEB28781, sample SAMN06268865) | compost metagenome | isolation source: single cell | place: USA: California, Emeryville, Joint... | reverse complement strand
TTTGTGAGTTCTTCGCCAGTTGTCGTGCTCCAGAGCTTAATGCCACCGAGGCTGTGGATCGTGGCGAAAATTTCATCGTTCACGCTTCTGACTTTGACAATAGGATTGTCGTGTGAAGGAGCACCAACCAATTTCGTCAGGAGCTTCTCCTTGAAGTTCAAGTAAGCGATACCACCGTCCATCAAGCCGGCAAGTCCTTCAGTAGACTCATCGTCAAGGGTCAAGGTTGTTACTGGGCACTCCAGTTTGAAGACTGCTTCTGGAGCGTTCTCATCCTTTATTTTAACACGCTTGATATTGTAGTCCCAGTGGTAGATCCTAGCGTCGATTGAAGTAATGAGCGCCTTACGGGTGAGGTTATTAGCGAAGATTTGAATGATTTCCTGATTGGTTAACTGGAAGCGACTGTCAACTTCGAAAGTGTTGAGATCCACCATGATAAGTTCTCCATCCGTTGTACCACAGAATGCGTAGATACGCTTATCCTTCTCAACGAGATCGACAGCGGAGATCTCGATGCTAATTCCTTTCTTTGGCTTGACAAAGATATCCGAGTGGATGAGTTCGTTGTCTCGTCTAAGGCTCCATAGGATCACTTGATCTCCACCAGCTGTAACGAACTCCAATTGGAATTCAGCGCTCGTTTTTTCTTTGATTTTCAGTCCGTTGATTTTGTTCACCGTGTACGAACTCGAGAGAAGATTTCCATTCACGTAATCCCAGACAGCGACGGTGCTCTCTTTGAAATTCGAGACTGAGACTAAGTAGTTTCCGACTTCAGAGAATTGCATGGCTTGAATTCCTTTCACGTGGAATTTGAGAGTCTTTGTGACCTTGAACGAGTAGCAATCGATGATGTAGATGTTTGCTTGGATATTAGAGTCGAAGCAGGCAGCACTGACGGCCATAGTGTCTCCGTTCGGTGACAATGCAATTGTAGAGAGATAGTCATTGAATAAAATCACCTTCTGTTTTCTTTCGCTTTGGAGTTGCTCCACAACGACCTATGGGAAAGGGAAGGTAGGTAATTGATTAATTGCCATTCGTTTAGAAATTACATAGTTTTCAACGATGTAGGCAAACCAGCCTCCTGCTGGGTGCCACACCAAATTGGAGTGGGCGTCATTTTCAAAGCCAACAATATATTCCAGCTGAAGATTGCTCTTTCTCCTACATAATAAACAAGTTAATTGACAGTAATGCAAGGATTGTTATTTACGAATTGATAGCTTTCATCTTCTTCTCGACCTCTCTCGAGTCAGCCTCCAGCGCATAATGCGAGAAAGGAAGCTTATTAGTTTCACGTACGGCTGTCTTAATATACTTGTAAGTTTCAGGAGCCTTCGTTAAGTCAGATTTCTTTGGAGGAGGACTTCGCTGTGTTTGAGGAAGCACTCTAAACTTCATGTTCTTTCTCAGAATAGGCGGTTTGAAGACTGTAAGCTGCTTCTTTTTGCCCGAGGCGCCGGCTTCTCCCTCAGCTTGATCTTGCTCTGAGAAGGTCAATTGTCCTTCCTCGGCCAGTTCAGCTTGTCTGGCCTCTTCTCTCTCACGCAACATCTCAATTGATCTCTGCAAGAAGTCTTTCTTGACGTGATGTCTTATTGGAATGATGCTGGAGAAAGAGCCCTGCGAGCCGAAATCTTCCTTCTCTCCTTCGGTCTCTCCTGCAAAGAACCAGACGTAAACTCCTTCCTCTCCAGCACCTGAGAACAGAATACTATTGTCGGTAGAGAAAGTCACAGATCCTAAAGCCTGGATATGTCCTGGAGTCACGTATCCGTAGTTTGGTTCACCAGGCGCTGACTTTAAATCCCAAACTCTGATCACTCCATCAACTCCTCCTGTTGCAACGTATTGGTTTTGGCTTGTGACGTTGAGGCAGGTCAGGTCGTGCTTAGGGACAGGAGCGATCTCTTTTAACAGAGCAACGTCGTTATTCTTAACTCCGTAAACTTTGATCTTGCCGTCAGAAGTGCCAATGAACAGTTCATGGTCATCCTGTGAGAATTCTAAGGTTTTAGCGTATCCATTCTTCAGTTGAAGTTTGCATCTTTTGGTGAAATTTGACAAATCCCAGAAGTTGAGATTAGTTCCATATGAGCCAACTGTCACGAGTGTCTTTCCATCGTTAGTAAAGGCAGCGAGAATAGTCTCGGGCTCGATTTCAGGTTCGAATACCTTGACAGGCTGAAGATTTCTCTCAATGTCATAAAGGTTGTAGTTTGAAAGAGCGTCACCGGACACCAAGTATTTTCCATCAGCGCTGTAGCTGATTGTCTTGATGGCTGTGTTGTGGTATTTCACCTCTTCACTAATGCAAGTCCTATTGTAATATCGGAATCAGAAAAAAAATGTTGTAATGAGGTGTTTACTTATCAATATCGAAAATACGGAGAATTCCGGAACGGAAACCAGCTGCAAAGAATGATTCAGTTGGATGAGCTGTAATTGTAAGACAAGGATCTTCCTTCGAGTAGGTGAACTCGTAGACTTGCTCTAATTTCTTTGGATCCCAGATTCTGATCGTGAGATCTTCGCTGAGAGTAATCAAATTGCCTGTTGGGTGATGGTTGACGATCTGTAAGATTTTCTGAGTATGAGATCGCATGATCGTTTTGTAGCTCTGACTGCTCAGGTCGAGGATACCAAGTCCTCCTGAGGAGATACCGCAAGCCACTCGCAATGAGTCTTGGGATATGCCTAGAGAGATCACGACGCCTTCGTGCTTTGCTTCCAAGAAATATTCTTTAAAGTCCAATGGCCAGACTCTAAGGTATTGATCTTCACTGCCGGTCACACAGAAACCAGCGCTAACAGCTATCGAGCAGATCGATTTATCATGGATCTTGAAAATACCTTCAAGCTCGCGAGTGTAGTAGTTGACTTGGAACAGGAGACCTTCTCGCGAACCAACAAAAACTCTCTTTGAGGTGTCGTTCTGAAGCGCAGTTGTTGGGTTTTCTGTGGCAAACTCGTACTCGAGGACGGTGAAAACAGTATCACGAGCATGGTGATTGAGGACCACAGCACCTCCGGCAAGATGGTCGCCTTTAATACGCCAAAATCTGATGTTCTCGCGACCGCATGAGACTAATTTATCAGCTTCCAGTGGAGAGAATTTGCAGCTGATAATATTGAATTCAGAGACTTGCTTCGCGACCAACTCGGGCTTTCTACCAAAGCTAATATTCTCAATATTCCAAATCGTAATGACCTCTCGCTTATGATTGTCGGTACCAACAACGCAGAGAAGTTTTTTATTATGAGAGAACGAGAGACATGTGATGGATTTGAAAGGATACAAGATCGTTCCTATTGGCTTTCCGCTTTCGAAGTCCCAGACCTTCACATAGGCGAGATTGTCTTCTTGAGCTGTGGCAATCCAGGAGCCATCTTTCGACAGATCCAAGGCGCAGATGGCTGAGTCATGGCCGGTGAAGAATCGCTGGCTTCCTTGGTCCACATCGGTTGCTACGAGAATAGAGCCTGCGGCGAAGAGAATCTCGTAGTTCGAGCTTTCATGTTGGGTCCATCTGATGTCAGGACATCTTCTTCCCGAGAATGAGAAACAATGTGCGAGGTTCAACAGAGATTTGTGCTTTTGTTCAACTAGATGCATTCAATTAGCTTTAGATTAAAGGAAAAAGCGATGGATATTACCAAAAGTGTTCGTAAATTCAGCTGTGTTCTTCAACCAAGGGATCGTTTGGAACTTATCCCCTTTGGTGGATTTTTTCTCGGAGTCAACGAACTCTCGAGGGATATTCTCCTGAGGCTCGTTCTCTTTGTTCTCCTCTCGAGTAACGCGTCGTGGTTGCGGTGAGCCTGATCTTTCTACTTTTTTCTGTGGAGCTTCTTTGTCTTTGGAAGCCTTGATTTCTTTCTCGGCCAATTTGAATTGACTTTCATCAACTGGTGGGAAATAAAGGAATTGATAGGCCTCAGTCCACTTGCCGTCCTTTGGTTGCTTGAAGTCCATTTCTCTTGGTAAGTTCTATAACATATAAAATTTAGAGATCGTTATCGACAATCCAAAACTACCTTCCAATGATATAGGTTATCTGAGGTATAAATGCCTCTCACCAAAACATTTGAGCAGATCGTGATCGACTTGAGAATGTGGATCTTGGTAAAATCTCTCACCGAGTTTGGAGGAAACAGTCCATAGTTCTTCAAGTGATGTTCAATATCGATACACAATATCGTCCATCTGCCAGCATTTTCATTCGAGTACGGGATATGAAGAGTTCCAGATGACGTTGTCTACCATTTCAAAAGAAAAATCGTTAACAATAGCTAAAGTATGAAGGAGTTTACCTTGTACTCATCGTACATATTGCTGATTGTGAATCTTACTGGATTTCTCTCGATTATGTAGAAATCCAAATGAATCAAGAACAATTGCTTGCCTTGGGTGCATAATTCAACATAGATCTAGTTGTTGTTATGAGGACTCTAAGGAAGGGATGAGAAAACTTACATATCGTCCGTTAGCGCCGAGGCATTTAATCTGGGACTTGCTGTGAGGGATCGTGACGTAGTTCGTTGCTGGAACTTTGCCGGTAACTCGGAATACTTTTCTTCCGATGTAGTTATCCTGTAAGCCTTCTACGTTGCCTCTGGATTCGTGGTTTTGTTTGTTGAAGACATCGTAGGTCTTGAAGATGTCTACAAAAGGCGCTTGCCATTCGAGGATGAAGGGTTTGTTCATGATGTTCTTCTGAAGTTATTCTTTTGAATAAGTTAGTTTGAAGATTTTAAATTTGATGATTAGGATTTATATGAATTGAACTAACTAAACTTAAAATTCAAATTTTTCTAACGAAATTTTGCCTGCTATTTAATCGGCAAAAGTTTCATAATAAACTTTTTGAAATCGAAAAGCAATGAACCCATGTTAAGGTTGCTATGAGCTTCTTCTTGCCATTCAGGCTTCAAAATTGCTATGCCAGCATAGACTTAAGCAGATTACAAAATCTTAGTGAGGATTAATTTTAAGTGTCATCAGCATGCTGAGGATCACTTGATCCCTTTCTTATAATGCTATTTTCAGCCTTACATACTCCTTCAGCTCAAGGAGACAGGTAACAAGGAGGTGCGAAATTCTAATAAAGTGGTTGATGTTTGAATAATATTCTATCCAACAATTCATTGAATTATATAATTAAAGAAAAGATAACTTAAGTCTTAGGTGACCATAATACACCACATGAAGTTACAGAAAGTTGATATCTTATATTCTTGTTATATTATACATGAACCCAATGTAAATATATAGACTTTGACCTGTATCGGATTAGTATATTCTCTATCTCCTTGTAACTACGATTCAAATTTTTAACATTCATTCGAAAATACGATCGACTGAGACATCAGAGATAAGAAAAGTGTAGTTAAGGTTTTCGAAGTAAGTCTCGAAAATAAACTTACTTTGTTTTTATTTCGAATAGATAAAACATCTGAGTGCGTCCTATTGGAATGGAGACTAATCCTAAGGTTGCACACTACAAAAATTGGAAAGGGAATCAAAAGTTTTATTGCAATGGGTAGCACTTTTTTCAGATAAAGAAAAATGACTCACATCCTTAGTAAAATAATGATTGGACACAATAAAGGAGGGAAAATGAGTGTGGTCTCGGCGTTTATGTTGCTTATTGGAGCTACAGGTTTCAACCTTCAATCTATTAATGTCCTAACCTGGAACTTGTGAAGCAATATTTTGTGTGTTTATAGGAGCGTTCCTTTGGGTCACCTATACCATTGCTTTCGTTATTATCGGTAAGCAACCAAATGTATCTTAAACTCACCACATCGTTTAAGACATTGTTTTCGCAGCGATAGCGTTTTATCATCTGTTGGTCTGCTGTTTGACAGATCCAGGAGCAATCCCTCATGGAAATCTCGAAGATCCAAGGGTTGAAATTAAACAGAGACCAGAGAATAAAGAGCAAACCGATAAAAAAGTTCAATCTCAGAGTAATACCCAAGTGGACCCTGAGCAAGGCATTCAAGTGCACGAAAACATCAGTAAATAAATTTATATTTGTCATATTAAATAACAAAAAGATGTCACTGGCAGCAAGAATGCAGTAGTTCCTCAGGATATAGTCCATGAAAACCAAGAAACAGTTGAGAAAAAAGATGAGAAAAAAAGTCAACCAATGGTTAAAGTCAGTTTTAAAGAAATCAAGCCTGATTTTCATAAGTAAAGGCTGAATTTCTTTAACGAAGCTAACTCCATTATGCGACTAGTGAGAGATATTGCCACACCTGCAAAATTATGCGACCACCGAAAGCGTCTCACTGTAACGATTGTGGTACTTGCATCCGCGGTTTTGATCAGTAAATATTTGTAATACACTTCTAAATTAGCTAATCCTTACATTTTCTCTAAAGTCATTGCTATTTCATTGGAAACTGTGTGGGAGAAAGGAATATCAGAAACTTTGTCCTCTTTTTATTTTTCACTTCATGCAAAGGTAAACTATCTCATTTCTCAAGTATTCCCAATCGATATTAACATGTCCAAATTCTAACAACAGCGATATATTCCATCGGTATCGCGATTGCAACGCTTGTTATTACTTTTGTTGAGCAACCCCTCGTGTGGGAAGGATTTTATAAATCGTATGGCTTCCTCATCGCAGCAGGTGTCATGATTCCGGTTGGACTCTACTGTCTCAAGTAATCATAGCTGTGTGAGTTTCTGAGTAATATGATTTTAGCATCACTTCGTTGGGAAATCTCAGAGTCGTTCCAATAGGAACGGTCTTATTGCTCCTTTCCATAGATATCGGGCTAGCTGGAAGAGGATTATCATTGAGTTACTATCAATATCCACTATGGTCGTTGCTGTATCTTGGCTTGGTGATTCCAGTCGGGCTGTTTTGGTAATTTTGCTTTTATGTTGCAAATCACATAAAATATCGGATCAGGGTGGTGCCTGTAACATATTCAAATTGCTCCAATGCAACTCACAGAATAACGCATAAAGAGCTAGTTGCAATATCACAAAAAGCACAAAGAGAGCACAAGATTCCAGTGTTTAAGGAGCCTCTATCTCAGAAATGTAAAAATATGAAACATTTCCTTTTTTCAAGAACACCTAAGAGTGCTGTCCAAACTTCTTGTTGTTGAAACTACCTTTACTTTGAGTTTGGAAGCAAAGCTTCGATAGTTTTGGCATATGTGATTATTGATAGTATATATGTATTATGTTAATTTTCGACTGTGAAATGCATCGAAAAGTTCGATGTAAACCCATTATCATTTTTTCCTAACTATAATAAAGTTCTGAATGAGAGATAGTTTTCATCAATAAACAAAGCAGCGCCCGGCCCTCTCAAATTTGTAAGTTTCATTCATCGTGCAGTAATTGAGGATTATGAAATTATAAAACATATTAATAGCTAAGAAGCTTTTTTCAGCAATATATAGGTCTCTAATGCTTAAGTTAATAACAGAAGCTTTCAGAAATACTTATTCCACTCATAACGGGTCAAACCATCAATTCATTTTCACAAAATAACCTCATGAGAGTCAGTAACAATGTGATCTGGCCCTCGAGTGAAGCAAGTCCGAAAAGAGTAGCAGCAGGAAAGCTTGGATTGAAGGTATTTTTAGATCACATAACCATACATGCCCTAGAAGTTGGTAATTAATACTTTTATTTCCTTGATTCTCAATCAATTGACACAAATAAAAAAATCATTTGCTTTTTTTCATATGTCCACCATACTCTTTGAAGTAGCACACCTTATCCTTGATGTGACTCAAAAACCTTCTTCGGCTGAGACTGAGAAGAAATACCAACAGCTTTTCACTCAAATGGGAAAGTTGCCTCTCGACCAAGTCGATACCGTTTTCAAGTTTATCGCATTGCTTCTAAACTCCTCGAACCAACTCGTTTCACTTCCAACGAAATTTCGCTGCGTCTATTTCCTGAAGTTTGCTACTGCTCCTGGCACCATTACTGATAACGTCAAGCAATCACTTCCAACCCAGAAATATTTGTTGCGAACACTCCTTCGTTTTGCTCTACATAACAAGAATAAAGATTTTCCTTCTCGAGGAAAAGGGTTATTCCTGTCAACTTGGCCTAGTCCGGAAACTACAGGCATCAATATTTCAAACAACTTGATCGGACTGACTTTAGAGCTGCTGAAGTATTGGGGGCAAAATCAGAAGAATGACAATATCTTTGGCGAGATATACCAAGATTTAATGAATAAATATCAGCTCATTTACCCAGATTATGAGGTCTACTTCCACGGAAGAGACCATACGACAGCCATTGATTGGACAAGTCCAAAAAGTTCAATTAAGAGTCTACCAATGTCTGATCTCCTTCAGAAAGACGAAGAATTTCCCTTCAATCGTAAAGGAAGTGCTGAGGAATCTGAAATCGCAGAGATGATGAAAGAGTTGGAGTCAAAATTTTCGAAAAAAACTATTAAATTGATGGAAACAAGTAAGAACAGGGAAAAAAGTGCGATTGTCCGATTTCGCTCCATCATAAAGGGTCTAATCAAGCTGCAAACTGTTCTAAATTACCTCAAAAAATGCTTTTCCAGCTGCTCGATTTTGGAGGTCAGTGAAGAAATTTATAAAGTATGCACAAGAGCAAGATCTTTCAATGAAAAATTCGAGGAAATAATTAAGTTCACGTTTGAGTTTTTAAGGCAGAGTGATCAAAGAGATCAAGATTTTGAGGAATACTCAGAAAAGCTAGCTTCATTACAAATTGAAGATGTTCCAAACGCGATAAGGGGCAGTGTTATACAGCAAATAGAGACTTTTACACAAACCGAGAACACTTCTCCAGAAACGAAGAAAGTTCCTTTACAAATAGAAGATGAGATAAAGGGCAGTGCTATACAGCAAATAGAGACTTTTACACAAACTGAGAACACTTCTCTAGACATCAAGGAAACATCAATACAAACTGAAGATCTTACTGAACAACCAGATGGAAGCTCTTTACAATCGAACGAAAATTCTAAACAAGGAGACATCAAACTTGAACTCGTCGTTCATCCTGGAAAGAATACTGGAAGCTCAGTTGCCAAGCCATTACCCGTTGAGATGCAAACCAAGCTGCGTTCTCCAAAAACATCAATTCCCAAGACATATCTACATGACCAGAGAATAAGCTGTCGAGATCGTCCAAAAACTGCTGCAACACCTACAAGCAAGAAATCCGAAGTAACTATTGAAGAGGAAGTAAAATCAGGATCGTATCACCAAGGCACGGAAGAAAGTATAGGACATCTTGAGTTTCCAAAAGAAGAAATCAGAAAAAAGAATCCTACCCTTGCGACTAGCTTGATGCTATATAACAACGAAAGAACAATAATTTACTCATTCTCAGGAAAAAATCAATGTGTTGTAAAAGATAACGAAATCCAACCAGGTTGCCATTCATTACTCACTTATTTTTCTTTTTTTCTTGAAAAATTATTCAAGTTCTTTTCGGCTTCTCTCCTCCTCGATTCTCTGAATCCTGATACTAAGAATAATTAAATATAGCGGCAAACTGGATGTTCAAAATTCCCAAATGCGATTTCATTGGAGAGGTTGCTGGGAAAGGAACAGAATCATATTTCCGTATCTTGAATCCTCAACTAATAATGATTCATGAATACAAGGAATCAGCGTCTGGTAATTTTATTCAATGGAAGTAATGAATGCTACTAAAATTTATTATTAGGCTTTAAGGAGTATGCGGTAACTGCGGATGGCTTGAAAGTCGCGATACTTTGGAAGAATAAACTACAAATTTTCAACTCGCGGCCATCTCGTTCCCCAAAAGAAAAATTCCTAATTAATCAGGAAAAAATAATCGATGCAAAGAGCAAAAATATAAATATATTTCTTCCTCTTATTAATTTGTTAGGCATTTCATTAAATCATGATGGGTCAACAATAGCAATTTGTGATGCAAAATCCATCTGTATCTGTACTATCAAATGTTCTTTTAAAAGAATGACTACGACATACTACACAATCGAAGAATCCCACAAAATCCAATCATCAAAGCATGATTTTGTTTTAGTGAGATGGAACAAGAATCAATCTAATATTTTGGCCTATATTGCTCACTCTCAAGAAGTTGATTATCATGTTGTTAATGTACAACAAAAAGACAGCCAATCCCCCAGAAAACTAGCTGGCTTCAATAGTAATTTTTCAGCTTCACGTATTTTGAATTGCTCTATTAAACAGGTAAAAATGCTCCGCTAATCAGATGGGCTCCTCCCAGGTTAAACTCAGATTTGATTGCTGTTTCCGATCCTGATGCAGATTCAGTCAATATCTATGATGCGCGTATAGGAGAGAAGCTGATAAATTCCATTCCATATAGTAATAACAAGCATTAATTCGACTAAACTTAATGTGAAATAGAGGGAATTGTGTCTAATATCATTTGGAGTGATACGGGTCTTTTAGGAATCAGTACACGAGAGAACCTTTCTCTGTACAAAATACAAAAAGACCAATTTGAAGAAGAAAAAGAGCTTACAGAGGACATCAGGAAAATAGTAAAAAAGGAGAAGCAGTTAATCCCTTTCAAGTTTGAATTTTTGGATCAAAACTCATCATAAACATTTGTGAATTGATAGGAAAGACTAAATTGCTTCATAATCTACATTTGAACAATAGGCAGCAATGCCTTGATTATTTTAGTTCTTAACTTAATTTTGAGAAAAAAGTTCTTTCAAAATCATCATCACCAATTAGGAGGTAAAAACATACAATCTAATTTCATCATTAGGATTATAAGTTGACAATACTTGGGAACTCTATGCTCTTAGAAAGTTTCAACATCAAGTTTTTGTTTTTATAGTAGAAGTAAAATAGCAAAAGCTCCATCAACAAAATATCTGAGATCTCAATACTGGCGCTATGGTGTTTTTAGCAAAACGAAATAAGGAGACTTCTTAGATATGGAAGTCCTACCAGAGTCTTTGAATCAGAGATTCTTTGCTCTTACGAATAATACAAAAAAGCAGCATAACAATTAGTAGGATTAGAAGCATAATTCATGAATTTTGAATAGATGATCCTGAAATAAATGAACCAAGGCCTTAAGCAAGAAAAAGTCACCTTATCTCACTGAATTTTTTATAAATATCCTGAGGTTAAGCTAGAACTAAATCATAAATATCCTGTATATTAAAATACCAATGACGGCCGATGCCATTGCGATCAGTCATCTAATCCTCAACACAATTAAAGAGCCACCTTCAAAACAGACCCCTAGCGAAAACTACCAACGCATTCTTTCTGGTATCAA
>ENA-UOUE01001913-UOUE01001913.1-compost-metagenome-genome-assembly--contig:-NODE-1913-length-11304-cov-25.201033_pt1 | contig 11304 bp, 14 predicted proteins | sample MGYA00238146_ERZ747223 | MGnify/ENA primary metagenome ERZ747223 (study PRJEB28781, sample SAMN06268865) | compost metagenome | isolation source: single cell | place: USA: California, Emeryville, Joint... | reverse complement strand
GCTGGTTGGTTGGTCGGCCTCGTCGATCTAAACACCGAATCTGACTACGTTCGTACCAGAATTGCTGACTACTTCACAACACTCTTGAGTGTTGGTTTCAGTGGATTCAGAATCGATGCTGCCAAACACATCTCTCCTGACAACCTTGCTGCTATTTTCAGCAAGTTCAAACAAAATCTCGGAGGTGGTGAACTTCCAGATGACTTCATCACTTACCTCGAAGTCATTATTGGTGGTGAGAAAGATCTTCTCATGTGCCAACAGAACTCTTACAACTATGGTCCATACCTTGCTTCAGCTCTTAAGAAAGCTGGACTCAGTGATGGAGACGTCTACAAAGTAAAGATTTGGGAGTCTGACTACCCTAAGGAGTTCCCTCTTTGTGGTTGGCCTATTCCTTCCGAAAGATACGTTGCCCAGAATGAATGTCACGATGATCAAGTTCCAGGAAGTTCCAGCAGAGATATGGGAGACAAAGGATCTATCCTTGTCAAAGAAAAGAACGTTCCTAAACACAGAGATTTTGAGAAACAGCTCTTCACTAGAACTGATGGAAACTGGCAAATCAAGCTCGTTCTCAGCTCTTACACCTTCAGAGAGAGTGTTGGGGCTTACGGATTCCCTGATGGTAGCAGTGACTGCACTCGCTGCCAGAATGAAACCTGCAAAAAGCAATGTACCAAGAGCATGCCATATGTTCAAGCTTACAACCCTAACTCTTGCGGATACGATGTCTATGGACCAAATGGAGGATGGCAAGAAGGTGTCTACACTCGAGTTCACAGAGACAAGGACATTATTAATGCCATGAGACAATGGATGGGGTTACCAAAAGCTCTGAAAGCCTCTGATATTGGTCTTCCTTCTCATTGTGATAACAGGAAATTCTTTGATGAGGAGGCCTTTTTGGCTGCTACTCAGTAAGTCAAACATTAATGAAATTAATAATCTTAATGAATATTATGAGAGAAAAGTGAATATATGAATTTCCCTTAATCCAAATTTAATCTTTTTACCATTTCATTTATTCGAAAGCTTCCGCCATGAACCTGACTCACAAACAATCTATATTTCCTTTTTAGCTCTAAGGCACATGAATTTCGCGCACATTAATTTCTACAAATAGAAACTAGTCCCTGGAATATCATAGCTGCTATCTTAGCTGATGATCAAATTTTGTACTCAATCTACGTGCTTCTCTTTCTCTCATATGGCCATATATAAAATTAGTTTGAGGCACAGAGTTGCTCCTGACTCATAGCGTAATGCCACAAATAATAAAACGTATTGCAGAATTATGATATTAGGTGCAAATTAAGTTTATAAACGGTATCATAATCTGCTTTAAATGTTCATTGCTCGAATTTGAGGTCAAATTCAAAGACATAAATTCTCCCAACAGATCCAACAATAACTCTCCCCTTCTTAAATGAAATTCATCCTTGGCTTTATTTTCGGAGCTGCTGTCAGTTCATTCTATCATAACAGCGAGTACCGTGAGGCTGCAAGAAGAAAATTTCACTTCAAGATACATCAATACGAAACCCCCGAAGGAAAGAAAATAGCATTTGAATCTGAGGAATACAAACTCTTATTCGACATCCTCGAGAAAAACCCCCCTAAATCAAAAACCGAAACCACTCAACAAATCAATTGATCACTTTGCTTTTAGATGCACTAAGATAAGATGCATAATACCATCAAAAGCCTTTTGTCACATTGAAAACATGTTCTTCCAACATTTTTCATATTGAAATTATCGTATTATTCATTTTCTATATCCCAAGAAATATATAGCCATAAGGTCTATTACTCTAAAATGAAAAATAGAAGGAATTTTAGTTCTTCTTGATATTATATTACTATTGAGAACGGTAGACTAAGCCATCAGTTTAGAGTAGAAGAGTTTAGCACTCGCAGATATATAAGATAGTCATTTCTTTAGTCTAATTCTTCGCATTGGACCCCATAGAAATTTTGCGCATAAAGAACTACGGTTAATCATATTTTATTCGGAATAAAAAAAAAAACCGTAGGGAATTTTTTCCAGACAGATCTCAGTAATGGCCACTGCAACCACTACTCAAGGCCTTGGAGGAAGGGCCAAAACAGCAGGAACCCGTACAACTAATCGTTTTCTTTGCGTGCTTACTTGAGATATTAGTTATGACCGTTCAGGAAATGTATAAAGTCGCAACCAGACAAAACCAGGCTTGGGGTGTCGAAGGGTATGAAGTTCCTCGCCAATACCAAGACCCTCGACCAAACAAACTCTACGAGAAGAAAACCGTCAAAGATGAAGACAAGAAAAAAATGAAAAAAGGCGATTATCTATCTTACACGCTGAAACAGGCAGCGACTCTTCCTGGACCCAATGCCTTCCAGACTCCAGTCCAATGGGTGAAGGAAACCGATAAAGAGAAACCAAAAATCAAATATGGCGATAGAAAGACCTACGTCGCGCAGATTTTCGAAGAAGCAAAGCTTCGCAGCGTGCCAGGACCCGGCGCGTATAACCTTCGCAAAGATCCTAAGGAAGAGGATAAAGCTCGAGCTGAAGCCGCAAAGAAGCAAGTTGATAAGTCCAAAATGTAGTCAAAAACGCGTTGTTTCCTCAGTTAACTGATGAATATTCTATAGACCTGCCAGACAGCACTTTTTATGTGAAGTTGAATACGTCGCAGCGCCAACTCCTGGACCAGGAGACTATTATCCAAGAGTATTTCGATATTGAAAGCGTTTTATTGATGCATTCTATCTGATTAGTTGGAGATCCCGAAGATTAAAGAGGCGAAGCCTAACAGGGAGGATTTCAAGAAAAAGATAAAGGCAAGGAAGATCGAGAAGCAGCCAGATGGTTTCCATTATAATCCTCACTACGCGACATTCGATACATTCGGCAAGCTGAGTTTGGATATTGCGGAGAAGAAAAATAACAGAATCAAACAGAAGAGCATGTTTACATCGCAGCGTTTCGGCGACCCGAAGAAGGAGAAAAAGTTGGGTGCTTCGACCCCTGGTCCTGGACAATACCCATTGATCGCTCATTGGTCTGGGAAACCTGAGAAAGGAAAGAAAAAGGATGAAGAGAAGAAGAAAAATTGGATGAATTTAATTACAAAAGGAATTGAGAAGAGCATTTACTATTCCTAATTTTCTGAATTTATAGAGGAATGGTTGTAGAGCATACCCCTTCATATCTCTGCGTATTGATATTGGTTGAAACCAAGAGTCTTTTTCAAAATTCCTCGGTTTAACTACTCCACTCTCCCTACTAATAATAAAATGGTCATAGATCAAATGCATATTCCTTAGCTCAACCCAATACTCTGAAAAACAATAAATTATTTCCTTCATTGGAAGAGTTACGAGCCAATGAGTAATTTAATGCTTTAGCCTTGAAAACGACATTCATTTACTCAAACTTGATGAAAAAATAAGCGATAGACTACAGAATGCGTAGAGTTCATATAGTATGAAAAACAAATCGCATTAAGCATTAATGTCTTGAGCCTGTTGAGGATCAACGCCGTCTTGTTGAGCTTGGCCCTCTAACTGAGCTTGACCCTCCAACTGCGCTTGTCCATCCAATTGACCTTGTCCGTCAAGCTGAGCTTGGTCTGGATCACCTCCTTGCTCCCCTAATGCTTGCTGTTCCTCAGTATTTAAAGGTTGCTCTTCTTGAGGTTGCTGCTCTTCCTCCTGTGGCGGTTGTTCTTCCGGCTCTTCTTCTTCCTCCTCGTAGCCAAGATCACGTGAAGGCTCTGGAACATAATCGAGTAAGGTCGCTGTCGACTTTGTGACAATCTCGTGAGGGGTAATTTGGAAGTCTTGCTCTTCAAGGTGAGCCGTCTGTGGCCAGATCGGCGTGAGCTGAGGTCTGAGAATATACCCAATGTAGCTCATTGGAACAGGGAACACAGGGATGTCGTTTTGGCGGAAGATAGGCTGAGTTAATGGGACAAGTAACAGGAACTTTCTCGAAAGGATGACATTGACACCCGCGTCAACGAGTTCTATAAAATGGAAGGCATTAATGCTAAAATCCTCTTGCAAATTCATTACTTCCGTCATAAATGCTATTCAGTTCGAGGAATAACTGTTTGTAGAGTTTGTTGAAATCAATATTGTTGTCTTTCTCATCGAGAGAAACCAGTTTGTGTCTGAATGGGAGTTCATCTGTTCAAAATCAAATTCGTTAGATCCACAATCAGAACAAATCATTCTTACCGATTTCATAAACTCCGCGATAAACTTCATGCTTTGGTCCAACAATCACGCTGTAAATAATTCTTTCAAAAGGCAACAGATCACCTTTCTCTTCCTTCATTCCGATGATGCCTGCGTTCTTCCATTCAAGCAGAAGGAACTTTCTTGGGATAATATGGCAGATCTCGTTATTAAGCTGTAGGTAATTCGTATTATTCTTAGGCAACCATTGTAGGAAAGCCAATGAGTCTGTGTCCTTAACGATTTTATAGGCTGTCTGCCAGTCCAGCTTCGACAGCGGCTCTATGATATTCGTGTGATTTCTTATGAAATAGCTCACGTTTTCATCTTCTCCCTCTTCTTTCTTTTCCTTCTGCTCTTCATACTCATCATCCTCGTTACGCTCACCTTCTTCGTCTAATCTAAAGTACTTTCTCTTCGGACGGACACGGAATCTACCGGTACGACTAAAATCTTTGGTGTAGAGCTTTTCAGTTTGATCTTCTTCCTCATCCGCTTCAAGTTCTTTCACAGCTTCCCCAATGGCGTGATCGGACTTATTATCTTCGGTTTTCACGTCGGTTTTCGCCTTGCTTACAGCAGCTGAGAGGACCTCCGCGCCCTCAGGTTTATTAAGTTCGATATGACTCGAAAGTCTCGACTCATTTCTTTTGGGTAAAGAGTTGTTTTCAAGTTGATCAAGATCGCTGTGGTTGGTGTTTTCTTGCTGGTTGCTGAGTTTATTGCTCTTAGCGTCTTTGATCTCCTCGATCTTCTTTGGTGGGATAGGCTTCTCTGTCTTGTGGACCAAGATGCATTGGCCTTCAAAAAGCGGCTGAGGATGAAGACACAGGTAATAATCTCCAAAAATCTTTATGAATCATGAGCAAGAAGCAAAGCAAGCTGGTTTTACGTTTGATATCACATAGTCATAAACGTTTGGATATTCTGGATTCTCAGGAGGGATATCTTCTGATGGCTCTTCCTCGGCTATAACTTCTAATTGTTGCGGCTGTTGCTCCTCTTGAGGTTGCCTAGCAAATTCTTTAGAACTGCGCTTATTGGCTTTTCTTTACCCTTCCTCGCCGTTTTCTGTGACCTGGCCTTCAGGGTTTTCAGGATTCTCGGGGTTCTCGGGATTTTCCTGCTTTACTTCCTCCCCTTCAGCACCGGTTGGTTGGCCTTCGGCACCTGTTGGCTGGCCTTCAACAGCGGTTTCACCAGTTTTCTCTTTCTTCTCTTTCTCGAGTGGAGTCTTCGGCTTATCTGCGTCTGATAGCACTTTCGAGTCCTTTTGCGGCTGTGATCCCGGACGAATACCGTCTTGGACTAATAATGAGTTACTATATTGCAAGAACGCGCTTATTGGCGATTTTACGCAAACTGTCTTCGACAACGATCGCTTTCTCCTTGAAATCGATTGTGACATCAGGGATTTCTTCAACAGGTATCTCGAGTACCCTCTGCTCTGGGATTTTCATGATCGGAGCCGTTGACTTCGTATCCTTTACGTAATACTAAAAGCGAATTCCTGTTAAGGCAAATAAGCATTGCAACTGTCATTACGATGAGACCATGGTCTGTAAGCTGTTTAAATTCGCCTGTTTGTTTAGTAATCTTATTGCTTTTCAACGCCTCTTGATATTTTTCTTCAATGATTTCGATCAAGTGCTTTTGGCGATGTCGTTCGGTGTAATCGAGGTCTGCAAGCTTTTTGTTCACCTAAACCACCAGCTTCAGCTCGTGCAAAAAGAAGCAATGCAAACCTGATGATCGAGACGGTCCTTGATCATATGACTGCGAAAACCAAACTTGGTCTCAGCGAGTTCGTTGAATTCGAGCGTGGAACCGATGAGTTTTCCGTCGCTTGTAAAAATGATAGGATTGCTAGGCTTTTTGAACCCGTAATTCCTGCAAATCTGCCGAGAGAGGTTAAGGGAGGTTGGGAAGGTGAAGGAAGTACCTCTTTGATACAGGCGTTCCATTCGTGTGGATGTTTAAGGATCATGATAAAATTAATATTGCTATAGAGAGTTTTGATGTTCCTTGCAAGCGTTTCGCACTATAATGATTTCGAGGAGGGGTGGTTAGGGGCTAAGCGAAGGTATTTGTGAGTACCTCAGTTGTCTCTCGTGCGTCTGAAGATCCGGCAATTATGTAACTTGTCATCCCTGTTTGATCGATTAAAATTTATTGTGAGTATTACAGGAACTTCCAGTCTAAGAGTTATCAGCGATCTTCGGATATTTTGCTAAAAATCAGCTTTATATCAATAGTGCATGAGCGTCATGGTAAAAAAGATGAACTTTTCATCAAATCAAGCTTATTTCAGATTAAGATGCCCTCCTTCTCACAATCTAATTAATCGTTGTACGCATGACTTTGTAAATTAAGAATTTAAGTGTTAGGAGAGTTGATGGGGTGCCATTCCCTTCATAGATTTAATTCGCAGTCTTCGTCCAATTTACTGCTACTAGGAAAAGCGAATTTGCTTGGTGAAGACAAAAATCCCGTAAACAGGCCTTCTTCGCAAATTTTTCAAGTCAAGCGAAATTTTTATTCAAAAAATACTATAAAAAACACCATCCCCTCTCTATTGAATCTTTCCATTGAGGCAGATTAGGCGCCATATCCTTCAATTTTATTGGATGATCGGGGTGCGTTATTCGATCATTTGTCGAATATGTCCAATAAATTCAGACTCCTTGGGACGTTCTTTTTACAATAATTTTTAACTCGTGTTCTATCAAATATGTTAAAGGCGATCGCAGAGCTGAGGAAGAACTCATTCGATGGAGCGAGTACGAAAAGAGGTATTCTTCGCGAATTCAGCTCATCTATTAACTTTTCTCTTTAGACTCTTCGATTAATTCTCCAGAATCTGTGAATAATGATGGATCTTCTGTGCAAAGGCTGATTACGCCGAACCAGAGCAGTTTAGACACCTCTTTTGACCGCAAAAACCTCAACACATTGGCTCCTCTGCGTGCTGCAAGAAGTAAACAAAGATCTACAACGGTCTTCCCTTTGGAAAAGCTCATCAAAAATCAAAACTCAATGAAACTTGAACAAGCAAATAACAAAGGGAAACAATCTCAAAATTCAAATGCAACCCCCGAAGACGGTTTAACAGGGCAGTCTCAGGCAATTAATAAGAATTATTACAAAAAATCGAGCACCAGCAAAGAGGATAATAAGGGAGTAACGAGAACAAAGACCGCTAGGAACCCTCAACAGCCGAAATTCAATCCTGATAACTATGAAGTAGTCTATGATTCGAATAAACTCATTCGAAAAATCGAGAGAGCAAATAAAAAGCGCCAGACGATGTTTGGTTTTGCCACCAAAAACACCTTGGCAAAAAAGCGCTCGATTTCCTCGTCATCGTCTTCGTCTTCGTCATCAGATTCTTCATCGGATTCTTCGCCCTTAGGCATCGGCACCGAGTCTCCTCTGCAGAAAATAAAAGTTCCATCGAATCGACCAAGCGTGAACCGAAACGAAGATTTTTCGCCTATGAATCTCCCGAAAACGCCAAATAGAGCTAGCTATGGGGGCGAGCAGACCAGGAGATATAGTAATAATGAGCTGCCAAAAACACCAAATCGTATCAGCTATGGTGGAGGAGAAGTGCCAAATAGGAGGTTCAGTGGCAATGAATTACAAGTACCTGGTCGCGTAAGTTTTGGGGGTGATGGGCAGAATAGAAGACCCAGCGGCAATGAATTACAAGTACCTGGTCGCGTAAGTTTTGGGGCTGAGGGCCAGAATAGAAGACCCAGCGGCAATGAGTTGCAAGTACCGAATAGGAATAGCCGTGAGAAAAATAATCAGCAGGTTCTTTCGAATCCTGAAATTCAAGAAGAGGTTCATGAGATCAGCCCCAGAAGGCAGAAGACCATTAAAGAGCTGGCAGCCACAGAAATGTTTCAAAGCCATGGCTATGCAGAGAAAGAAAACGATGACAATTATTCTCGGTACTTGCGACCAGTATTTTATTAAATTCATGCTAGCTGCTAACCATCAGCATGTTAGATACGTATGACAACTAGAGAGAGGCGAGATTGGAGACTGCGGAAGGACCCTGAGTATCGACATTTAAAATGGATGCTCTTTCCAGATGATACATTTCGGATGTACTGGGATGTAGTCATAGTCTTGTAATGAGTCCTTCTTGATTGGGAGTATTGAACTAAATATGATAGGATTTTAATGTACACGACTTGGGTAGTGCCGCTCAGGATAGCAGGATACATCGCTGACTCGGGAGTCGGTTGGTTGGTATCAGATTGGATTCTAAATGCCTTCTTCATCGTTGATATACCCGTCAATTTTTTCTCGGCATACTTCGACCGTGACCTAAACCTGATTACGTCAAGAAAGGTAAAGTCAATTGCTATTGTGCTTATATTAATCCCCCATCAAAAGAAAATCATAATGCACTATCTATTTGGATGGTTTTTGATCGATCTCTGCGCAATAATTCCCTTCGATCTTATTGTTGGTTCAACCAACAGATATCAGCAATTATTGCGTGTGACAAGAATTTCCCGGCTTTACTCCATGCTCAAGTTATCAAAGTAAAGGATTGTGCCAAAAATCGGCTTTTATGACGGATTATCTAGAGTGAGTCGAGTTATGAAATCAATTCAAGAAAGAGCTGCTATACTCAGATACATTCAACAAAAATTTCATCTCTCGCCTCAAGTTGAGCGTCTGTTTGTCTCGTTCTTTGTGATCCTGGTCTTCGTGCATATTTCAGCATGTGCCTGGTAAATAACTCGCATTGCCACTCTCTAATAACACGTTTGCACAGGAGATTTCTGCTGGATTTTACTATTGATGAATCTCATAACTGGCTTAAAGTCTATGGATTCTACGATCAAAACGGCACACCGATAACTAGCGAGATAGAGGTATATAGCTTCGGAAAGCTCATATATCTTATGAATTGATAGATATACACTGCGAGTGCCTATCTTGTGGTCCAAACAATAGTAACGACTGGATATGGAGATCTTACTGGAACTACAAACGCTGAGAGGTAACAACAAATATTTATTTGATGGGCATGTTCACTTTTTTCAATGTAGAATTGCATGCGCGTTTTGGATGTTTGTTGGAGTGTTTATCTACTCTTTCATCATCGGATCTCTCGCATCTTTGGTCTCGAGTCTCGATATCCAGCAACAGCAGTTCAGCAACAAGTTGAACGTTTTGATTCAACTCAAAAAGGAATATAACTTCGATAACGCTCTTTATTTAAAAATCAAAAACGCTCTGAAATACGGCACAAAGTACTTGCTATGATCTACTCCCTTTAAATAACTTCAAAACAATAGGCAGTCTCAGGATAACCAAAATTTTTTGAAAGAATTGCCTCAGCATCTTCGTCAAGACGTAAACTTGGGATTATTTGCGCTCTTTTCTCACATAATTGCAATAATAGCTCTCTCTCATCATTTACCAGGAAATATTGGACGCAGTGCCATTTTTCGCTGGCAAACCCAAAAGTTTCATCACTACGATCGCACCGCTTCTCCGCCCAATTAAGGTGAACAAAGGAGAGGCCGTCTTTCTTCAAGGAGATCCGGCTGATGAAAGTAACAGCAACCATGCCTTGAAACAATCTCACATTAATATCCCTAGTGTTTTTTATTAAATCGGGAGCAGTTGCTTACGTAATTCCCAAATATTATGACTTCAAATTTTTGAAGATCAAGGAAGGTAAACCCCAATAATCTTATTAAAACTTGACCCCTTTACCATCAGGCTACTACTTCGGAGAGACTGACCTGCTTTTCTATGGAGAGATCCGCAAATATACGCTCAAAGCTGTCAAAACCAGCGAATTATACGTGTTAAATAAGAAAGACTTTAAACAAGTTTTTCTAATGGAGTTTCGTAACATCGGCATGGAACTCGTAAGCAATGGTCTGAAGCGAAAGATCCACACGCGAAAAGCTTACAAAGAAGCAGTTTCTTACTTATCGAAAACTACTCCCCAGGATTCTCAGTTTGATGTATAATTGATTTCTTTTTCCTCTATTTAACTCTCTTAGACTAAGGGGCTGAGGCATAAAAAGACTCTTTATAACGAGGAAGATATGATCAAAGACGATGATCTCGATGAAGAGGATTTTAATACTGATAGCGAGGAGGAGGCTGAGAAAAAGCAAGCTGCGGAACTATTCCCAGGTTTAAACCTTGCACCGAAGAATGCGCAAGAAGAAGATGGAAATAGCCTTCAACAGATAGATGAAGCCGAAGATGAAACCGCTAGTCCTATGGCAACTTTATCGAAAGTCCAAGCTCGTAAATTATCAAAATTCTTTGAACCTACCGCGTTCGCTGGGCTGAACCCCACTCCAGTGCTCACAGGAAAGCTCGAGGGAAAGAAGGAACCTGAGGTAAATCGAAGGATTGCTTTTCAATAACTGACTAATCGTGAACAAAAGGTCAAAGAAATAAACCTTAAAGTTGATCTGATACAGGATAAGTTGAATAACTTACTGACAATGTCGCAAAAGTTAGAAGAAGGACTGAAAACCTTCTCTGACAGCTCGAAGAGAAACGACAAGAAAGCACAGACGTTCAAGGGGGCGTTGCCGGTAGAAAATAAGCTGAAAAACATGAAACAGAGGAAATCGATGAGTTATTCGACGCATGGAGAGCTGTTAGAGTATATAATCAAACAAAGCGCAGGCAGTCAGACTCCCAGCGTCAAAACTACGTTGACTCGAAGAGGGTCAACGAGAAGAACGTGGAAAAAGAGCTCGAAAAACAATAGCAAGATTCTTAATAGCAGCATTGAGGGAGGGTCGGGAGCTAAGGAAAATGAAAAAGATGAGACTCCAGTGGAAAAAAAATCAAATCTCCTTGAAGTGCCTCAGGCTGGAGACGATGGCTGGGAAACGATTAGCGAGAATGAAAAAAAGAATGAGTAATATCGTATTCGACTGATTTTTCAGGAATTATAATTCTTTTTTGTTATTACAAGTTCACTTTTTGTTAGATTTTAACCACTTCTCTTTTCTTTTTTTTGTGCAATTGTTTGTGGATATAATGGTTTAAATATGTCTTTATAATGAGTAT
>ENA-UOUE01001912-UOUE01001912.1-compost-metagenome-genome-assembly--contig:-NODE-1912-length-11308-cov-7.197222_pt1 | contig 11308 bp, 4 predicted proteins | sample MGYA00238146_ERZ747223 | MGnify/ENA primary metagenome ERZ747223 (study PRJEB28781, sample SAMN06268865) | compost metagenome | isolation source: single cell | place: USA: California, Emeryville, Joint... | reverse complement strand
GACTTCTCTTACTGGTAGCGACGCCTTGTTGTGTCGTACAAATACTCAAATAGCATATTGATCGTCGTCATTTTTTTGGTTTCTTCCTGCATATAGACGAAATTGGCTCGCTCTATGAATGGATATGTTGAAAAGTATTAAGTGGTTTGTCATATATCAAACCTTTTATATAGGAGTCGGCCCTTGGTTCTTTTTAAAATAAACCGAGGATATTTAAAACCATCAGAGTGGCCATCGTGGAATTAGTCTTTTCTGAGTTATTCATTAGTTCTGAGGAAGAGTTTAGTCAAGCTTCGAGTGAAATCTCTAGAGTGCTAGACAGAAGTTCACGAAGTGTTTTTGCAGAGCTGGTGTAGTACGATTTAGATACCGTTTGAGAGTTCCTCCAAGGCCTTCGGAATTTAGGTTTTTAACTCGATTTTCTTTATATCAATTTCATAATTAAGATCCCTCTCTGAGGTGAGATACTCTCGTCGATCGTAATTGTTTATATTTTAGTCAGGATCACCAGTTGCGAGTAACTTCCCGTTGATTGGATAGCAATCAATCCAGAATGCGGCAAGATCGTAGTAGCTTGACTTTCCAAAATATTTTCATCTAATTTTTAGGGAAAAAATTGATACGAAGAATTAATTATGTTGCTAATATAAATCATAATATCCTTATTCCATTAACATAGAATGGACATACAATAAGATAATAGTTGAGATTCTTTGTTGTAACAGCTTGAATACCAATGCTAAAGTATTTTTATTTTGTGTTCAACTGAAGAAAGAGACTTACTAATTTCAAGACCGATAAACATTAATTTACAGTTATTTCTCTACAGCGAAGTGAGTTTGCACTCTTAATGAATAAAAGAGATAAAGCCTTGATTACTCTAGCATCTACAAGACAGATCAAGATCACTGCATCAAACTAATGGACCACAAGAAGCAAATTTTTTTCTGATGAAAAAGATTAAAACGAAAGAATTAAAAGAACATTCGTTCTCCCTAAGAATTATTCTTCCGATAAAATGAGAATAGCTTACTATCCTGGTTCGATTGAGAGTAACGGTTCTGATGCACTAGTCCCATTACTTAATTAGATTTGGGATAACTGTAATCATGTCTCAAAGTTGAATAAATTAAATAGTATCTGATTAATTTCTCAAAATAAAAATCCTGACATCACTCAAAAACAAGGCTTATGGGAAACGCAATATGGGCCTGCTCAACGAAAAAAAAGAAAGGAGCTAAATATCAACCTCCACCGAACTCAATCATCAAGAAGTCGAATCAAGCTGGTAATATCCCTCTCAAAAAATGAAATTTTTCATACAGTATCTACTCAAATCTCAGAAACAACAACATCATGCAATCGAATTGTCTGGTGGTCATCTAAAAACAGCGTGAATGTCTGCAACATAGCAAACTTGAAAGATCGCTTCCCATTTCGAGGAATTCAACTCCAAGGTAATATTTTCTACATTACAGATGAGATACTAAGTTCAAAAAGACCATGAAAAACCTACATTCAGGCACATCCAGGAAATTCCAAACTCAACACTGTTCCTCTCTCTCATTTCCAATGCCTATTCATCGAATGAACCTGAATTCACTCATTTCGAAATGTTTGACCTATCAATTCAAGGAAAGGGAATGAAAGTCAGTTCCTTTAACTTACTTGAAGGTGAATGACTGATTTTTACTTATCTGATCTAACATTTTAGGAACTTGGTGTCCAGATATGACTTATCGCTCACGAAGAAATCTTCTGAGTGCAATTCCGACAAATACAATCGCCTACCACCTCTTCGACATTCAATACAGCGCTGATAAGAGCAACTATTCGATCAAATTATTGCGAAAAGCAAAAAAACCTTTCCAACATTTCAAATGTAATTAAGAGATATCTACAATTTCAAATACTTCCTCTGAGTACATTTTAGATGAAAGTATAGCAAGCTTAGATTTCGATTCAACTGGAGAGTTTATTGCAACTGCTAGCGACAAAACATGTTTAATATCAGAGATAAACACTCAATACCATAGTTTCCGTTCTGCTTTGGGCACAGAGCATGGTAATTATTCTGCATATGTACTCTTTTCATTTTGAGTTCGATTCCTTGTAACTGGTGATCTTCTTTGCTGCGATGCGAATCAGAAATTTCATTTGACTAATTTCATATTTATTACGTAGATATATATGCTCGTTGCAGGTGGAGCACGGACGTTGGCGAAAAATTTTTATTCGTCAAGTATAACTTCAATCAACTGAACATCCTAGATACAGAGAAGAAAACCCTAATTTTGAGAGAATCGATCCAATTGGACTCAAGTAAGTTAAAATTTGCGTTATTTCTACTGGCTCTCTGTTTCTACACCTTCGTAACATTCGCGGAAATGATTGGTTACCGTTACTGAAAGAGAAGCTAATGATCTAACTATTCTATACCTCATTGAAAGCTTTTTGATCATCATCAATTAAAATTTCAATGATTGCTGTTTTTAATTTCTCCATAGGAAAACTTGGAAGGAGCCTGCCTGAATCTCCTTCAAGAACCATCTGGATTGATTGCTGCCCAGTCAACGGAAATTTACTGGCATCTTGCGGTTATGATCTAGATATCAAGGTTTTTGATCGGCGGGAATCGAAAATTGTCAAAATCTTTCCTGATTCCGCATATAGCAGTTATTACCTTTTTTAATTATCTATAAGTCGATTGCTTTTTTCAGCTCAAGGAAATTGTGTACGATGGAATTCACTCGGGACTATGCTAGTCAGTGGCTCAGAAGATGGCATAGTGAGGGTAGTTGACTTTAAGACCGGAAAAACCCTCTTTGCTGAGCAATGGGGTATATAATTCACGCCTTTTTCAGCTTCTAATTGTTATAAATGAAAAGATAAGACCAGATCCGTGTGCTTCATTTCATAAGTTAAGAAGCGTCCATTTAAAGAATATTGCCTATTTGCTAGAATTGAGGTTTGAGCATGTATTTCTGCGTTGTTGGTTATTTTTTTAGAATGTTATCGCATCTGTAAAACAAAAGTACTCATAAAAAATTTGAAAAAACCGCTTTCTTAAGAAAACCAGCATTATAAATCTTTCATCACCTTTCCTCACAAGAATTCTGATGAAAAGTAGTCAGCGAGTTATCTAAAACCCCTTGGAACTCTCGCCCATATGGAAAAAGATTAAAAGACTTTTAAAATTCAAGATTGAATTAAAATCTCAACCTATTAAGTAATATCTAACTAAGACACTCTTAATTGAGCTTTCATATAACTACATCAGAATTAATTTAGATAAATTATTTCGAACTCAATTCTCAAAGAGAAAATTTAACAGAAAACAGAAATGCTCTCTCAGAAAGATGAGAAAGTAGAAAGAGTGTTCGCAATTCCACCCAAGATTAAAACTACATATAAAAACTTCGCACTCCTGCGAGAAACGTCTTCTTATAAAATGTATGAAGCAGAGTCTTGTGATTCAAATGAAAAACATACAATCAGAGTCCTTGACCATTCGAAAAAGTCGGAAAGCACATATTGCAATTTGGCGGCGTCGCTCTTCGTGCAAGAACTACTGCACCTTCAGCAAAAATATCCTGGTTCTATTTTCACCAATACTTTCGAGATTAGCGATAACGGACGTCAGATCGCCTGTGCGACTCTCTCCTGTATCCCGCTGAGCTGCCAACTTGATGAAATTCGGGAGGTTTTCAACTCGAAAGACTCTCAATTGCTTCAACAGTTGATAAGTGACGTGATTTATGATATTGACTTTCTCTGGAAAAGCATACAGACAAAAAAGGTGAAGGATCTCTTGCAAAAGGGAAGTTTATGCTTCATGAGGGAAAAAAACGCGTTCTTTTTGACTGATTGGTTGAAAATCTTTGGAACTGGAGCTAATGAGTTGGGAATGAGTCTTCATCAGAGTCAAACTGCAACACGAGATAAAAAACTTATATTTAAGGAAATAACTGAAGAACTTGAGGCTTTCACCTTAGATGTTGCAAATTTGAAAAAAGCAACCTCTATAGAAATGGCAAATTTGCTGCAAGTTGGAAATATTGACCCTAAAGGACTTGATACTGCAATTAAAGCTATGCCAGATGAGTTTTTGAGCGAGTTTCAACAGCTAAGAAGTTCTACAGAGAATATGGTGGGCTTGGATGTTAAAAGTATTCCTAACTTTGAAGAACTTCGGGTTAAAAATGTCGGAGCGCAACCTTTACTCAAACCGGAAATTGAAGAGGAAAAACATACTAAAAAAGAAGCGGAAGAAGATATTCCGAGTGAAAAGACTCTAAAGATTAATGGTAATTCTATGTTTTGGGCGTTTGGCCCTGTTTTGTGACTTTTTGTTGTTGTATGCTGACTTTAACTCCCTTAATTAATTTAAACTCGAATAGAAGAGACAACTCTAGCATCTCCAACGCTACTCGCCTGGTCATCATGGAATAGTAACAATATCAATGTAATTCAGCTCGATACGGCGCAAAGTTATGCGAACTTCAAAGGAGCTCAGCTAAGACGCGGTATTTACAGCATTAAAGTCGCTCCAATAATCTCTATTTTATATTTCTAGGCTGGTGGACACATGTGAAGGAAATTTCAAACACAAAATTACTAGTCTCTCTCAATCATTATTCTATTGAAGCAGCTAGTATGGAAATATTTGACATTTCACAGAAAGCAGCGAAGAGGATTTACTCTTTTGAAAGAGTTTCTGGAGGTAACTTATTAAATTTATATGACACATAATAACTATATTTGAATTAGTAACCGGTTACGGAGATGTCGCTTACAATCCAAGAAGGGGAATTCTTGGTGCAATTCCTCTTGGAGGGAAAATTACCTACCATTTATTCAACATTGGATATTCTGGACAGAAGAGTCGATATGATGTGAAGCTATTACGAAAATCGAAGTGGAACTCGGATTTGTCACAACCACAGATAAAGAACTGGATTACGAGCTTTGATTTTAGTCCGAATGGAGAGATGGTCGCGACTATCGACAAGCATGAAATGTGCTCGATATCCAACGTGAATACCAACAATTGCGTCTTTAGTTTTGAATCTGGCCAAAAGAAAAGTAATCTAAAGTCTTCATTATATATGATCTATCGCTCTCTCTATCTACTTAAGACTACTCTTTCATTTATCTCCTGACTCTTTAGGTGGATATGGCCGTTGCAGATGGAGCTCTAATACGGATGAGCCTTTATTATACGTAAAGCATTCGATGAGCAAACTTGATATCCTTGATGTGGAGAAGAAAATTCCAATTTTGAAGCATCCAATCAAACTTGAATTATACCGTAAAATTAGTTAATCTGTTGCTGCCCCTATTACTTCATGACCCTATCGCGAAATTGATTGCGACTGACTCTTGAATTTTTCCTTTGCTTGATGTTTTGCTTTTCATTCGGTCTGATACTTACACTCCATAGAGAGCACATTTTGGATTGATGTTTGTCAAAGCAATGGACATTTACTGGCAGCAGGTGGTGAGGGTCGAGGCATTAAGATATTTGACAAACGGGAATCAAAGATTATAAAAGCATTTAATGATTTTCACATAGGTAAGATTTTCTAATTATTATTTTGGTTTAAATTATGAAACTATTATAGATACCATTAACTGCGTCCGATGGAATCCAAGTGGTGATATGATCGCCAGTGCATCTACTGATAAGACAGTTCGAGTGTTGGACTTCAATACTGGTAAGCTTATTCATTGTGTGATGACTTCAAATGAAGGTATACTTTTCCATTTTAATTTTCAAGGTTCTCATTGATTCTATAGCAAAAGCCTTTTCAGTTTGCTTCGTTTGAGCGGCGAATAATTTGAAGTGGATTAATGAAAAAGGACCGAGCAGGGAAACCCCTCTGAGGATTTATGGTAGATCCAAATAAGTCGAGGTTATAGTGTGTTACCGTTGATTTTCCTGTTTTCCTTTCATATAAGATTCCTCAGAAGTCTTTAACGAACAGCAAAAGAAAACATAAGATATTAATCAAGATGAGGAATCTATATATCAGAGAGATTATCTTAACTGCTAGTGTCCTTGGAAAACAAATGTCGATGATCGGGCCATCGAACTCGGGACTAGATATTATTTTAACTACGCCGTCAAAAGAGATATCAACTCTCTCGTTTTAGCTGAACTTTTAATTATTGGAAATGATGATTTGAGATTCTGGTTAAGAAAACTATTTAGTATAGGAACAACTTATGTCGAGGTCCATCTGACCTACCTTCACAGAATTATTTTATTTATATTTTGGATTTCAATGTCTATTTCTCTGAATTTTTCTTTCGTGAAGAGCAAATTCAAATAATACTCTCGGCTTAGCTAATTATGCAAGAATATGAAATTTGCGAACCTCTATTATTATATATTCTTTTCTTTTCGATTGCAAGATTATTTCAACACGTATGAGAAATAAATCATTGCTGTACCTTCACAAATGATCCGAAGATTGGGCTCTTTTTCAGCATCTCTTCTCCTTCCTTTCTGATATCTACGTTGGAGTGAGTCTCTAACTTCGTAAGTTTTTTCCAAGTCGTATTAAGTCCCGATGCTCTTCGCTCCTGAATCTCCAATCTGATTATCAGATTAGTAAAGTTCTTCTAGATGGATCCAAGTTATATTCTCTCCTATCGCTGTAGCTCCATTATCTCCAATTTGATTTGCAGATAGATCGAGTTTTACAAGATTTCTAAAAGTATAACATTGTTCAATGGCCCTGATCCCTTCATCTCCTATTTCGTTATACACCAAATTCAGCTCTTGTACTATAACAGTGCTTGAGGCTAGAGTAGCCTGAATTTCAATGCTTTAGCAAGGCTAATACAGATGTAATTGTTTTTGCCGGTTAGAGTTTCATATCTCAGCGGAATTCAAATCCTTCTCTCCAATATAAAAGAGAGAACGAATGACAACTTTCAATGAAAAAAGCTTTATTTCAATATTTTGTAATGATTTCAGCCTGCTGACAAATTAAGATTTCTGAATTTACTTTTCTGAATTAATCAGAAATTACCTTTTTTCTCTCAGTTTAGCCTATCATTCTTGATGAGACATTCGAGATTAAAAACAATGAAAACTTTAGAAAATCAAACTTAGAATAATTGCGCGCGACAAGAGACGAACGAAAAGCAAGCTTGAGAATCAGATTTCGGGTCTATGAACATTTTCAGCCCCAATCCTTGGTGATACAAGTAATTTCTTTGGTTCAGATTCTTAAAACATTCATGCCTTTTCAAATTCTGCATTGGCTATTGCTCTTTTTTTCTTCAAAAGTTAAGGAGAAAACTCCTGGGAGCAGAAATCAATGAAAAATTATCAGATCGAGGTAAGGTTCGGTAATTATCAAACTACTGAAAATCTGCAAAGGATATTGTTGCTTTTATTAGAAGAAAATATCAGCAATTCAAATCACCAACAAAAAAAACTTTCAAATAACGAGAGTGATTAGCTACCTTTCTCTTCATTATCTTCATTATTTCAATTCCAGATGCAATAGATAGCCTCATCTCATTGAAGAAAACCTACAACACTCAGCTCTGAAAACGATTTTCGGGTCTCATGCAAAATACTAAAGGAAAAGAGAGAAGAATTTAAATGTGATTCAAATTAATCATTTACTTGCATCTGGCCTTTATTCAAAAGCTTAAGATTTTTTATCCAGTGCAAAACTAATCGGAGCAGGATAATTTAATTCGAGCGTGACCTGTAGAATATCCAAAAAAGAGAGCAGCTTCACTTCTAAGAAACGTCATTCGGCGACTATTTTCGTATAAAGCTCTACTTAAAGTCAAACAAAAGAGGCTCCATTAAATAGGTAATAGCTTATCGTCATAATCTATGCGAATTCATTACAAAGAATCTAAAATTCGTCTAAAAGCTTGTATTATAATCAATCGGAGCCATTTCTTCCTTACATTAAAGTTCATCCTCAATTAGCTAGCCAGCTCAAAGAGGTGTCTATTTTCAATATTAATGGACTCTCTCCACGCAAAGAATCGGTCTCTTTTCTGTTTAGGCTCAAATGTTGGCAAAACTCAATCTAGAGACACGTAGGATCTTCAGACACGTTTTGCTTTATGGTTTCCTCTTCCTCATAGTTTTTCAGAGTTCTAATTCTTTTAAGTTCACAAATTAAGGATTCCTTTATAACTCCGGCTCAAAATTAATTTGAGGGTATCTGAGAGAATAATTTCAACTGGTGGGAAGTAGCAGAAGAATTTCTTGGAGAAAAGCAACCATTCCTCAAAATTGAAAGAACCTTGTGGTTTCTACCTCCCATTAAATGTTTTCCAAAGGCAAGATATCAAGGAAAAAGGCATTTATTTCTCATAATCAGTCTGAAATTTAAATCGCTCGAATAAAATGAGAGCAGCTATGAAACCAACCCGAACAAAAAAGCTATTAATTAAAAGCAACTATTCGAAATTGAAAAATAATTCCAGAAGCGTATTAAATACCTCAATCAATTTTTTCCAAAACTTTTTGCATTTTAATTAGACTCAATTAATTCCATGCGACTTGGGAATATGATATTAATTCGCAACCATCCGTTGAATGGGCAAGGGAGGTATTTCGAAATTTTAAAAGTATGATGGGATATACCCAACGGCGAGTTCAACCTAAGAAGATTTTGAGGTCGCCATCACTTTGGAACTGGAACTCCCGTATTTCTGGTTAGCAGCTTACTTGGTTAAAAGGAATTAAAGTCTGCTTAGATTAAAATTTTTAATCATTTACTCAAGTTGAGATCGAAATTAAATCCTATGAGAAAATTAAAAGCCAGCTCATGGCTTGTACTTGCATTGCTTATCATCTGCTGCAAAAGTAAACGATTATATTGCGAGAGGCTCATCATTTTGCTAGGTCAATATTATATCAGAGATGTATGGGGTCAACCGCCAAGCTCAACAGCAGGATGGAGCAATGCCTGCACATCATACTGCTTTGGACAGACTTTAATCGGTGGATACGGATGTTTTGGAGAAGGCGCGTCGACAACGAAAACCTACAATATCGATTTAGTCCATACAGCTGTAAGCATCGAGTGGGACGCTTATTTTGTTGACTCTTGGGACGGAGAAAGCTATATTCTAAAGGTAGACGGTGTAACTCGGTTTTCACAATCGTATTCTACCGGTTCTTTGTCGAGTGTGGACTCGTGCGGCGGCGATTGGGCTGATTATAGGGTAACCAAAAGCATAGGACCTATTACTCATACCGCTTCGACTCTTCAACTGTATTTCACTTCGACTCTGAACCAAGAATCTAATGACGAAACTTTCGGATTTAAGAATATCAAGATCACAGTTTGGCCTGTCTGCGCCACAGGTTGCGCAACTTGCTACGGAAATTCAATTTCACAATGCAACTCTTGCAGTGATGGCTGGTACTTATCTGGAAGCACTTGCGTTACTGACTGCGGACCAGGTTATTGGAACGACCCAGCAGGAAAAGTCTGTACAGGTAAATTTTCTTTAATTTTGCCTCCGAAATACTTTAATTTTCCTTAGCTTGTCATGTATCCTGCTCTGATTGCACCACCTCAAGCGCCTCGAGCTGCAATAAATGCTCAGGAACCTACTTGAATCTGCCTCCGACAGGAACATGCTCGAGTACATGCCCTGGAGGCTATTATCCTGTCGGTACTCCTACATGGGAATGCCATCAATGCTGGCAAGGCAGTGGACCGACGTATTACTCTTGTACGACTTGCTCAGGAGGAGCGCAAACGAATTGCAATTCATGCAGTGCTCCCGCCTACCTTTATCCCAGCACCGGAGGCGATTGTCGTTACCCTTGCCCGGATGGCTTCTACGGAGCCAGTTCTCCACGAACCTGTCAGCCTTGCTACAGTAGTACAACAGGACCTTATTTCTCTTGTGCAACATGCTCTGGTGGTGCAAACAATCAATGCAAATCTTGTAAACCAGGGACTTTCTTGCATCCGAACACTGGAGGCCAATGTTTAGACCCGTGCCCAGATGGCTACTGGGGAGATACCTCTGACAACAAATGCAAGCTCTGCTATCAAGGTAGTTTCTCACCATACTCCTGCGCGACTTGTAATGCTGGTGGAGACAACAACTGTCTGTCTTGCAATACTGGGTCATATCTTTATGAAGGCCAATGCATCTATCCTTGTCCAGACGGGTATTATGCGGATATACCATCGAAGAAGTGTCTAAAATGCCATGAGAGCGATAGCTCGCCTTATACATGTAGGACTTGTACTGGAGGTGCAAATAATCAGTGTACGAGTTGCATTACATCCTTTTATCTTTATGAAGGAAAATGCCTTTCGATATGTGATCCAGGCTATTGGCCAGATCAGAATTCGAATTGTCAGCCTTGTTGGGCAGGCACTACAGGAAATCCCTACGGTTGCAAAACTTGTAGCGGAGGAGGGACTTCCCATTGCCTGTCCTGTAATACAAACTACTTCTTGCACCCAAACACTGGCGGAGAATGCCTGGATTCATGTCCTTTGCATTTCTGGGGTGACACTTCATTAAAAAAATGTATGCCATGTCATAGCAGTACGGTTGGACCAGAGTACACGTGCTATTCTTGCGATGGAGGTACATCCAGTGATTGCTTGTCCTGCGAATCTGGATATTTCCTCCATAATAAAAAGTGCTTAGATGCTTGTCCAGATGGGTTCTGGGGAGATACAGTTACGTATACTTGCAAACCTTGCTGGTCGAGTAGCGTTTCCCCTTACAGTTGTGCAACATGTAACGGGCACTCGAGTGGCAGCTGTTTGAAATGTAATAGTCCGTACTTTTTGTATCCTAATACAGTCGGTCAGTGTTTATTGAGCTGTCCTGAGGGATTCTGGGCAAACAGCGAGACAAGAACATGTGATTCATGCTGGATAAGTACATCGAGCAGCCCATACTCTTGTAAAACTTGTCTGAGCGGTGCATCTAGTGGTCAATGTACAAGCTGTGCCGCAGGAGCGTTTCTTCATCCCAACACTGGAGGCGAATGTGTCGCTCCTTGTCCAGATGGGTTTTGGGGAGATACCTACTCAAATACCTGCCAAGCTTGCTGGAGCAGTACTGTTCAACCCTACACTTGTGCCAAATGCACAGGATCTCAAAACAACAACTGCATAAGCTGCAACCCGGATACCTTTCTTCACCAAGGTCAGTGCATTACTCCTTGTCCAGTTGGCTATTGGGGCGATACGACCTCCTGGGAATGTAAACCTTGCTGGTCCAGCACTACCTCTCCCTTCACCTGTAAAACTTGCGATGCAGGAACAAGTTCGAGTTGCTT
>ENA-UOUE01001911-UOUE01001911.1-compost-metagenome-genome-assembly--contig:-NODE-1911-length-11312-cov-15.318914_pt1 | contig 11312 bp, 13 predicted proteins | sample MGYA00238146_ERZ747223 | MGnify/ENA primary metagenome ERZ747223 (study PRJEB28781, sample SAMN06268865) | compost metagenome | isolation source: single cell | place: USA: California, Emeryville, Joint... | reverse complement strand
CTGACTAAATTCCTGCTTAATAGCCCACCAAAAAGTGAGGTAAAGAGATCTTGTTGCAGCTGGGTCCGATATTGCATTGCGAAGTAGCAAAGCGAGTGTACTTTGAAGGATTTCCTTCGCTGCCGCTTGATACACTTCCATTTTGTGTGTCACTTTCGCTTTCGCTTGGCAGCGAATCAATGAGTATATTTCCATTACGAACAACCTTGAAACCTTCAATTGTCTTTTTTCTCAACGTTTCTGAATCATTTCCTGAAGCCTGGGTCGAAGGGGTAGAATAGGTTCTTGGTAGGTCCCTAGAACCTTGTTTTCTGAATGGAGTTCCATAATCATTGTATGCATTTTCTTCATTCCGACTGCTTGATTGCTTAGCAGCCTGCTTATTATGCACAATCGAATTATAGATTTGAATTTCAGGATTTCCTTTAGATTTCTTGGCTTTGTGATCGCTTGGTGAATGGGAACCCGTTTTTGTAGGGCATGGCGGTTTTGATTGTGCCAGCTCTGAGGCATTTACGTTCTCTGATGGAACTTTGGATTTTCCATTCTTGGGTTTGTCGACTTTGACGATGTAAGTCTTTGCTAAAATATGGCTGGCACGGGTTCTCTTGGTCTTCGAACTATTTTGCTCCATTGTAGAGACGAGAGGCGCGGATAGGAGCTAAAGGGAAAAGAAGCGATTCCAAAAATGTCTGGAACTTTTCTGCGTTTAAATTTGGATTATCGAATAAACCGATTCAAACACATTAATGCATTCCACTCGACAAAATAATCAATTAGAGTTTAATATTTTATCGAAAAAATTTTTCATCGCATTCTGTTCTGCTAAATATAGTAGTGAAAACGCTCAATCAAGCTAAAATCTTTTCCACATTTTCATGAGAGAGCCGAAGATGTGATTAAATCATATTTGAAAATTTTTTAATGATTATCCCCGAATTATTCGCCTTGATAAAAACAAAACAATGATATCTAATTTGAAAATTGCTCTCTCTCTCTTGAATATTAATGCGAGGTGTATTCTTCGGCAAATAGATTCTCTCGCTTAGAGTAATTTCATCTCAGCTCTTTCAAAGAGTTCTATATTGGGCGTGTTTACATTGATTGGTCTCTGGAAAAAGAAAGCAAAGATCCATCATGCATTACGAAATCAGTATAAATGTTCAAGAGACTCGCTGAGTGATCAACTCTCAGAGAAAAGAAATTTTTTTAATGGAAGTCGATTCTTATTTCTTTCTTGTTATGTAATTTGGCAGTCATACATCAAAGAACAGTGCAGAGAGCAAGATTTACTGGTTAGACAAAAAACTTTACAATTATTAGTTAGCATTCCTTTCTGGCAATTTGGCAAGATTTTTCTCTCTCATTTCACGGGCTACTCTAATTTTCTTTTTCACGTCAAGCACTGCCTGCTTCATTCCGTTCTCTTCAAATATTTTAAGCGCTCTATTGAAATATCTCTGCGCGTCCAGGAAATTATTCTCAAGCAAATGCAGTGCTCCAATGATTCTGAGAGTCTTTGCCAACTGAGGCGAGTCGTTTCCATAGCATTTCGCTTGGAGTTGCTAATTCACAGCAGTCAGCAAACAATTAAATTTATCGACGAGTACCTCAGTCTCAAGCAACTCTCTGAAAGCATCCTCATTTTGATTATTCTTCATGAGAGCCAGCGCCAACGCTTTCTTCACTTTCAGGGATCTCTTGTCGAGCTCACCATAGATTTCGTTGAAAATTTTCTTAACCTACATATGGTCATTAGCCTTAGAGTCACATCAAACATCTAATTACTCTGTCAAGACTTTCAATGTATCCATCCATATCGTTGCATTTTTGTTGGTAGTTACTCAATTGGTTCAACAGGTTCGCGATATACTCGGGATTTTTCTCAAGGTTCAATTCAATAAGAGTTCCTTGACATCAACACATTAGTTACAAATATCACCTATTCTCTCTTACCAAGGGCTCTTTTTTGGTATTCAACTGCTCTATCAAAGACTTCTTTCTTGGCATAGATCTTGGCAGTTTCTAAATAAACCAACGCGCAACTCTCTGATTTAAATCCGTATTTTGACTCAGAGATATCCCAGACCTATATAGTTTCAGTATTGTATAGCTGGGATATAAAAACGAAAGTATTTTACTCTCGAGATGTATTCGAGGGCTTGGTCGTAGTCTTTTAATTTAGTATAGCAGTTTGCAAGGAGCGTCATAATGCTTGCACAGTTAATATCGTCTTCACCGTAGCACAATTGAGTCATTTCTAACGCCTTGAGAAGGAGTTCTTAAACACGTTTTTCAGTCAGTGTTCATGGAGATATGCATACCTATAGCGTCTTCGCAATTGCCGATTTCTAAATACGCTCTATAAAATGTTAAATTCGCATCGCACTCAAGCAATGAGGTGTTTACTTTCCAAGTAGGGTTAAAATGTGCGCATGGTACTTCTTTGATTCGGTTTTCTCCGAGAAAAGTTTGTTGTTTTTACGGAGAGCAGTAGTAAGGTGGTCGATAGCTTGCTCGTAGCAACGGTAGCCGAGATAAGCCTCGCTAATCGTTAAATTATCAGCTTTTCTAGTGGGATTGAAGTTTTCTTACCCGAGTTTGCAGTGAGAGGTAACGAGGTAGCTTGGTGTCTTATTGTGAACAAAAACAAGGATCTAAGAACTTCAATTAATCAAGGAAAGCTGAAAATAGTTGACTTTGGCGAGAGCGAGCTGGTGTACGCGGACCTGAACGAGCTGTTCTTCGTTCTTGTCCTTTGCATATTCATCGAGCATTCTGATTTTCTCCTCTGAAGAAGGCAAGTAGTCAATATAACAACAGGAAAGGCCTCAATGGATTACCAACTTCACCGCCGAGATTTAAGTCGTCGATTTCTTGTTTATCGTCGAAGGTTTGTTTGTTTTCTTCCATTTTCACAACTGCTTCGAAGTTACTCTCTTTGAAATATCAATTAATTATTCTAATACACTGCCGTTATAAAATATGGGAATTCCTTCTCCTTTTCAAAATATCTGGAAATTTACGTTAATAAAAGTATAGTTATACCATTGTTCAAGTGCTTTTCACGATGTTTACTAGTGCGTTCTAATGAATGTAAGATCTTTTGCTAAAATGGCAATTTGCCAAATTGTCATTTATATAACAATTTTATGATATTTCACAAAAGGCCCTTCTATCCTTGATACCTCGCACAAGCAGAACGAAAATATTGCATTTATTTTAGAAACTGAATTTATGCTAAACATCCAAGCTTAGAAAATTTCAAGTAATCAATCAGCAATTATATCCTTTATACTTTCTTACTCAATCAATCTCAATAGATGTCACCACAGAATGAAATCGAAGCTACTTTCTAACTTTAGTTTTACCAGCCTACAAACGGATCTTCAGATGGCTTGATCGGTTTTGGAAGTTCACTTGAATCTGGATATGATGAAAAGTTCGATGTGTCACCTTTGCTCCTATTGTTAGTGAGAAAGATTTCATAAGCAACTTGCACTGCCTTATATCATTTACTTCACAGGAGGTTTATAAAACGCAGGGATTTTCTTTTGTAAAAGCTGACTCCAGTCAATTCCGCTGAACCATCTATGTTCTTTAATGTCATTAACACCTATTAAAATCACATTAGTCTCAGCGCCGGTCTTAATATCTATTGTTACCTCCTTTAAGATTTCCGTATCTTTTTGTTAAATCAGCCACCAGCAAGTGCTTCACAAGACTTTTGCCGTTCTTATCGAAACTCTTTGGGAATTTGACCTTTCCTTTAAGGATTTTTTGATAGATAGCCATTGGGTCCTCATCGTTGAAAGGGTCAATGCCTTTTAGAGTTAAACAAAAAAGATGAATCAAGCAAGGCGGTTCAGTACGGCTTTGTACCTGCTAACATTTCATAGATTAGGATACCCAAGCACCACCAATCGACCGGCTTTCCATGTCCCTTGTTCAACAATATTTCTGGCGCCAGATACTCGGGAGTTCCGCAGAGAGTATAGGTTCTTCCTTCAATAAACTTGGCAAATCCGAAGTCAGTAAGCTTGAGGTACCCATCGCCAGCGATCAAGAGATTTTCTGGCTTCAAATCTCTAACAAATTCTTTAAGCTTTCCTTTTAGATGTCTCATTTCACCTGTAAACAATGTTTTTGGAATGAAGATACTCGAACATCGAAGTGACCTGAGCTCCAAAGAACCTAGAGATAAGATCATAAATTTTTTGAAAGTATCAGAAGAAAAACTTACACAGCTTCATTATTTTCAAGTTTTCCGAGGTTTCTCAGGTACGTGAACAGCTCACCGCCCGGAATGAACTCGAGGACAAAATACAAAAAGCGTTCGTCTTGTGCAAACCCAAGCATTTTGGTCTGATTCAGTTTGTTAGGATATTATTTCAGCAATGATGGTACCAGGAAAGGGTGGTTGATTTGAGACAAGATAGTATTTTCTGAGATAATGTGATCCACTTGCTTTAGACGAAGAATTTCAGCTTTCTTTAGCATCTTTATAGCCACGAACTCGCCTGTTGCTTTCTGCTTGGCTAATCTAACTCTTCCAAAGGAGCCTTTTTAACGCTGATTTAGACCGGAAGCAGCCAGTGTAGGCTTACCAGTTCCTAAAGTTTGAAGGATGTCATAGTCGCTGAGTTTGACTTTTGTTGCTTTGAAACTCTCCATTTGAATAAAAATATCTTTAGGTTGTATGTATCTATAATTTTAGTTTGTTTAGGAGTCGATTATTTCACTGAGGCTCAATTCTGTAACTTACGTGTATTTCAAGCGTATATAAATAAGTATTCAGAATAGAATATTAATCTGAGAAGTATCTGTATACGAACAAGCAAATGAAATATGAAAACTACTTTAGAATCAAAGAAAATTAATTTTTCTTTATTAATTGCAGCCTCATCAATATTTCAGGAGCTCATATACTTTTCCTGAGTGTGGAAGAAATGGACTGTGTACCATAATTATTAAACTCATCAATTTGATTTCCTTTGTTCTGATTTGCTCCATTCCATTAGAATTTAGACTAGATGAGAGATAAAACTGCTGAGTTTTGAAAACAAAGGGATTTGTACTCTCCCCTGACTAGTAGTTCAAACAACAGTTGTCTTACTGAACTAATCGTATTCACAGCTGCAGAAGTTATTCAAATCAGAGCTGTATTACTAGGGCTAAAGCTTTCATCAATCACATTCTGAGGTTGCTTTAGACTAATGAGTTTTTTGGTACTTTTGAAGGTTTTTATGAATTTAAAATAAAAAGAAATAAAGCAATGCCAATTCTGCCGTCCAGCATAATGATCATAAAGCTCATATTCGATTTGTTACAGATGAATATAGATCTCTGAAAGAAAATATGAAAGCACTAGTTTTAACGGGTATCTAAGTGCTCGGGAGCTCTTTCGCGGAGATTTCTGCAAGCTTGCTCCAATAAATCGATCATATTCGAATGATTCTTCTCTCTACAGAAAAATAAACACATCACTGCATGTCCCTATTTAAAATAATTACCTTGTCGAGCGCTCTTCAGACATCATTTCTTTCATTTTGTCAACGGCGTCTTTAATCTTGTTATTTAATCTGTCCTCAGATTCGTCTCGGGTTTGCTTAATCGTTCCCACGGTCTCATTCAATTTCCCCAATTCATTATCAATCTCATTCGTAAGCTTGGTATCAACTTCCTGTCTTGTAGTAATTTCATCAGAGAGACTCTGGTGCAATTTTTGAAGATCAGACTATTTCAATATTGATGATTGGTCAAGACTAGCTCATTGTATTCAAATACTTCATAAATTTCTGTAATTTGAGAGATCCCGGTGCTCATCTCTTCATTTTCCTTTGATAACTCATCTTTTAAACTGGTGTATCGCTCGCTGAATGTAACTTCAACTCTATTTTCATATTCTCTGCGTTTCTGCATACAAATAAACCATTAGTCCTCTCAATGGGGGCATACCTGTCGCTCTTTGTCGTATAGCTCTTGTAGCTTGCTCCTCATAATTTCAATTTCTTCGAAAATAACATCGAAATTTCTTGAAGGGTCTGCCTTTTCTTCGTCAAATGCCTTTTGAAGCTCTCCAACCTGATTTATCAGAATAAAACCATTGAACATTTCCTGGAAACAAAAGGAAAAGTTACGAGATCCTTTAGGTTGTTGTAACGGCGGTTAAATTCTTCCTGTCCTTCATGTAATCTGTCCTCAAGGATCCGGAGTTTATGTTCAACCTCGCTCAAGATGCCGGTTCTCTCAGTTTCGGTCACGAGCTGTGGAAGTTTAAATATGAGTTGTCTTAATTGAAAATACTCTCATCTGGCCCAGCTCTTCCGCTATGCGAGCAAGGCGATCTTTGTTTTGACTGGTGATGTCTTTTTGATCGTTCTTTCCACCAAAGATTGAACCGGAGTCTGGTCTGCCGTTTCGACCTGAAGCTCTTCTCATTTCAAAATCAAAAATAAAGAGCGATAAACTTTCTTGCTTTGATAAACTTATTCTGGATAATCTCAAATCAGTGCTTGAGGACAAAATCAAAGATTCCTCGCTATAAGAAAAAACCCCCGAGAGAGAGAGAAAAAAAAACTTTTTCTTTGTTAAACAATGCAGAGAGCGTGATAAACTGAGTTGTTATAGAATGAAAAATTAACGGTCGATTGCTTATTGCAGGTAGAACAAAAAAAAAAAACTAATCAGCCTAGACTAGAGAGGAGTTTCTTTTTTATGTATGGAGAGCCTGCTATGTATTTAGAGGGTCAGTTATATTCAAATAATTATTGAAGTTTGAGATTCGTGAGAAACATTCTCCACTTACTCCATGATTTCGAAACCGTCTTCAGTCATCACGATTTCTTTTATATCCCCTTCGTTCAGCTCTGGCTCTTCTGGAGTTTTTTCTAAAAACTCGATTAAAAAATTAGAATCTCTTTGCTTTGAGGCCAAAAATCGTGCTTTGAATTCCTGATAATCTTGATGATCCTGGAAGTAGAAGCCAAAACCCACAGAAGTACTCATTTCAGACACTTTCATCTGATGGAATTTATTTCTTGTGTACGTTTGAAGCATGCCTTCTAAGTCATCCTTGTCCTTCGGCGCACGCTAACGATCTGGTTAGAAAAATGTCTACAATCTCTCAACTTACTTGAACAAAATGTGGGTCGAAATACAGCAGGTTGTCTTCGCTTCTCCCGAGCACATAATAGGCGCTCCCTCCTTTCCCAGCTATCAATTAAACCGTTAAAGCCAACGCCCCACTGATAACTCTTACATAAAAGCCCGACTGATTGAGTATATGTTAGAAGTTCTTTTACAGTTGGGAGATAGTCTTCATTGTGTTCGTCAAGCCCAGTTTTACTCAGCACTACGACTAATACAGGGTTTTCCCATTCTAACTCAACTGGTTGTTTCTCAATTGACTCTTTTTCATTTCTATCGAGGAGTTTGAATTAATGTTGTTCAAGCCTTTTCATTTACTTCGATTCTTCCACTGGACCCTCAGAGTCAGTTTTCTGGTCCGGATTTTCTTTATTCATGCTCGCTTTCCCCTTTGGCTTTGCTCGCGCCTTTTCCAGGATCTGGTCCTCGCAAATCATTCCATCGATGAATAACACAATCTTCATTGTAACTTCAGGAAGATTCTTCTCATATTTTTCGAGCAGTTCAATAAAAGCTCGAACTATATCGGTTGCAGTATACCATTCACCTGGTCTTCTATTCAGTTTTTCCCAAGCAACTTCTGATATATTGTGGATGGAAAAAGGACTTTCTTTCGGGTTTTCATTGGAATCAATGAAATACTCTACTATTCGACTCAAATCAACGGAATCCGTCAATAATTTGCCGTTTAGAGTGAAAAGATTGCGTTTGATTGTTTCCGCTAACATCATCTGTCCCGCTCTCAGCATGCAGCCCCAGCCTCTGTCTGAAGTGTATGCATATCCAGGACGATCTACTGCAGTGAGCGGAGGAAATTTGTCTCGATAAGAGAAATAGATCGTCGTCCGGAGAGCTTCCTCAAAGGATTTACTCTCGGTTGACTCAAATTTCTGACCCAAGAGGAAGGTCGGAGCCTTTTTATTAAACTTGTAAGATTTTTTGTCGATATAGTAGATTAAGTTCACCCTGCTCAAAGAGGTTACCGCGAGAAATATGAGCAGCTTACCCGAATTTTTTAATCGAATGAGTCATATTTCCGTCTGGACTGCCTTTTTTCACTCCAGAAGTACTTATAAACATTAGGCTTTAGACGATGAAAGTATGGTTGGTTTGTCACCTGTTGCCTTCGTTAGGATGTTTTGCTTTGGATTGTGTTTTCTCTTCTTCCGCTTGTTTTTCATTGGAATCGTTCTAGCAAGGAGAAAGAGGAAAGAAGGTGATAAGGAAGCTGAAACAAAGAGTGACTGCTGTACTTTTTTTGGATCTGGATTGGATGATAATTTTAATAAACTCTTCATCATTTCTGGGCGCAGGAAGTTGTATTGTAAAAAGGAAAGAACAATCAAACAGAATGTTTGTTTATTTTATTTCCGATCAATTTGATCAAACCAGGTCAAATACGAGATCAAATTAAAAATTTTTGTAAGGCAAGCTGAAAGATGTGGCAAGAGAATGACTCAAATATTTTCTCTAATTTTTTTTTCTTCTTCTATTGGATTGCCATGTATGAAAATAAATCATTGAGCTGTTGATAGTTTCAATAATTTTGTGATATCAGTTATGGGGATAAATTTGATAAATGTGAAATTCATGGGAATTTGTTACGTTGATGAGATGCAGTTTTTGATGCTTAAAATTTGTTATAATGTGCTCTCAATTGAGTAATTTTGCTAAAATTTGACTCTTTCGAAATGCTTGGCCCACTCGGTCTTCTCAATTCCAATGAAGAATAGGAAGTCTGTAACCTTGGGTTTTGGATTGAAAGGCTGATTGGAGCTGGAGCAAGATCTCTGAGAGTTCGAGGGCTGCTCTTGATCCCTCTATGAGGGCTAGAAATCAAATTCGATATTTTAGTTCCTCCGTTCTTCTCGAGCCGGTGTGAAGGTGTTTCTTCTCTTCTGCGGAAATCAAAAAAGCTAGGAACTGATGTATGCTTTCCGAGTCCTCCATCCTCACCAAGCGTAGTTTCAATAGGATGAACTCTCTTTGACAACGGAGTCTTAATAAACTCGAAATCTCTGCTAAATCGTCGGACCCGGGAAGAAGAATCGAGATCTTGAGTAGGCTTTCTCTTTGGGGAATCAAAACTCCTAAAGAAACCGGCTTAATGTTTTGCCTATTAGCGAACTTTTTACAGTTGTCTTCGCGATTCATCCTTGAATAATTTTTTCGAAGGAGTCGCTTTTTGCGCGAGCTCTTCCGAAACCTTTTTGAAATCAAAAAGGCGATTGCGTTCAGCGGGAGCTCTGTGAACTGCTAATTGCTGTGGTTGGGGAGAGAACAGCGATTTCATGTCCCTTGAAATAGTTTCTGTCTACAATCTCAATTAAACTATGATACAAAGAAAATGGTCTACTTTTCCAGCAGGACATTTGTTGAATCTCTCGTCCAGCGTAACTAATACTTTTGAAATATTCAATCCTCTCGCGTCGTCTCCCTCCGTCTAAATTGATTTCATCAAATTAGTATATGTATCCAAAACTCTTTACGAGTAATTTAGTAATGGAGCTAGGCTTTGTATTTTTGTTGGTCTTTATAAGATTTCTCATTAAGCTGTAATTCATACAAATCTCATACCTCATACGCGCCATGAGCTTGTGATTTCAGGATTTTTCCCTGATTACGAAGTGAAAGATACTGATCTAATCGGTCCTGATACTTAATGATGAGGATGATAAAGTGAATGTGATGTTACTTTCTCTAGGCCTTCTGAGGAAGAGCTTTGGGTTTTGAGGACTGTTTTTTTGTTGAGGGGAGAGCTTGGTGAGAGACCTCTGAGTTTCTCGCCCACTCTTTCCCTCATTGCTCGATATTCTTTCAATTCATCTTTTCTTTTGGTGATTTCCGAAGCAAGATCTCCTGATTTTGCTGATGAATTTAGAGATGAGGATTCAATGGTGTTGTACGCGAAAGAAACGACTTTTTAGGAATGGGCCCTTTGCTTGTTGGAGTTATGGTAATAAAATTAGCAGATAGCATTGTTGATATTCTGTTAATTGCGGTTGAATTAATTAAGATACACACGAACTCTTTGGTTTAACGCAAATATGGACCATAAAATAATACCTTTTGAGCTAAAATATATCATTTCTAAGCGTGGTGGTTAAGTGTTCGTGACGATGACGTTGAAGACTTTGAATTGCTTTATTTCTGAATCAATTATTCCACTCGGCCATCAATCTCAAAATTTACGAAGAGAAACAGATGCGACTGAGTGCCAAATTTCATATCAATTAAGAGATAAGAATCAGCCGCTCATAATATATCGGAGATTTTGTTAATTATCACTCTGACAGACCTCTAATGTATTATTTTTCGGCTTTGAAAATGAGTCATTAGAAATTTTTGAACACATTGGATTAGTTCCTGAATGAACTCAGCACCTTCTGTGAGGAAGCTTCTACTTAGGGAAGTAATTTGTTATCAACAGAAGAAGAAAATAGATGTTATCTCTTGTCTCATAGTAATTATAAATACTTTCTGAGAGTCTATTTCCTTGGCTGCAAAATTATAGTCTACTTTCGATAGATTACTTTTTCCTTTTGTAAAATTTGTTTTACTTAGCATAGGCGATGTGTTTTTATGAATTTAGTATGATTCACTGCTAGTGTTTATTCGGGGTAAATACTTACGAAATGCTTCCAAACATTTATATATTTCTTAATAAAAGTTATATCAAAACTCTTCTTTTTAGATTATACTCTTATCCAATGTTAAAACTCACATTTCAGTTGGAAATTGGAAAACAAAACTTCTCTTAAGTTTACTTGGAAAACAAGCAGTACAATACCCAATACTCCAAAAAACATTCGTCGATTTCAATTCCAGATTTGCAAAAGAGCAAATTAAATAAGCCAGAAACATTCCCCTTACCATTCTGAATACGATAATGTTTATAAAATCTTCAATCTTCATTTACCTTTACTTTTGAAAAAGCCATTTAAAGGGAAATTTCAAATTAGCTTTTCCTCTCAATATAATTAACATGAGGGTTTTAAATTTTTCAAAAAATCATTATAACTTTTTCAATTAATTAAATCTTAATTAACATAGCCTCCTTTAGCTCTAAAACTACCGATGAGAAGTCCGTATTTGAGATCCTGGCTTATCTTATAAACAATTTCCTACACATAACTATGCTTTGTCAGCGACCCTATCAGTAA
>ENA-UOUE01001908-UOUE01001908.1-compost-metagenome-genome-assembly--contig:-NODE-1908-length-11340-cov-14.227027_pt1 | contig 11340 bp, 11 predicted proteins | sample MGYA00238146_ERZ747223 | MGnify/ENA primary metagenome ERZ747223 (study PRJEB28781, sample SAMN06268865) | compost metagenome | isolation source: single cell | place: USA: California, Emeryville, Joint... | reverse complement strand
TCTTATTGAAGTTAATTTAAGAAAATCTTTGTTAATTCAAGCTTATTTATTATCATGGGTCTCATGAGTGATATTCTACTGTTTCGAAATTGGAAAGTTTTAAAGGATTTACGTTAAGTATAAAAAAGATACATAGTAACTAATCATTCTAGCAATTCTAATAAGAAGTAAAACTGCTGATAAATAATTAAAAGTCAATATCGAATTACCATTTCGTGCATTACTGAATTCCTATATTAACAAAGCACTATTTCCCATTCAAATTACATCCATACTTTAGAATATGCAAAATATTTTCCATCCATCTTTTAACCGCTTCTATACTTTGGCCTCCCGAAGCTCTAATCCCTATCTGATAAGGTTGCACAACAGGATTTATCTCAAATGTCAAATAAAATCTCTGAAGGTTTTGATCCTTTGATATCTTATTGTGCTTTATGAGATGGTCGCCAATATCCTTCCCATACGAATTTTGCGTGGAATAAACCAGAGAGCCCACATAATTAGAGGCATCTACGATCCCATAATGATAAGCATTAGCAAACTGCTCCATTATCTCATCGCAATAAAACCAATATCTCCGGTTCAGCATCTCCTTATGACTGTAATAGAAATCGTCGTATTGCCATGGATAATAGGCAGATCCTAGTAAAAATCTCTTCAACTCTTCCTCTTTGAGCTGATCAAAATTCTTCTCTGGAAGCCAAACCGTGACTTGGTATTTCCCTTTCAAGGCTTCTTTTGAAGGCTCTTTCAAAGAGGCATGAGACTGAAGATATCGCGCGATATCATCCTTAGTTAGTGTCTGAAGATACTTGTCTTTAATCTCCATTATTTTTTCGCTGAGGTCACTGCCCGAGTGATAAAACTTCAATTGTAAGAGGGTTTCTATGATTTCTTCCGGTTTTCTTTTTTCTGCGATGTATAAATGCGCAATTCCTGTTCTAATCGACTCAAATTGGCAAACTTCTTCTGTTTCCATGGAGCAATAGTTGCGTTTCTCTTGTAATGAGAGATATGACAAGTTCTTGTGGAGATCGCATTCAGATCTTTCTTCTTCCATGGTAAGAGTGCGGATAGATACTACTTTAAATTTTAGAAAATAATTTATTCCAAATCCAAAAGACAATCACGATTGAGGTTTTTTCGTTCTCAGAGCGAGCCTTTATCAGCACATAACACTACAGCCAGCAACAAAGAGCATGGATTATTGGATTTGCTATATATATGGACAAATATCTCCATTTCTAAAAATAAAAATGACGATTCCATTCGGTTCTTTTTGCCTGCGGATAGAATCAACTTCGTCATTGGAATTGATATGAATGGCTATTTACAAAAAAATACTATTTGTTTGTCTTAGGTATTATAATGAACGATGTGTCGCTATTAAATAGATTATAAGAGACTTATAAAAGTTTGCTTTATTTAGAGATTTACCGTTTATTTTTTTTTTTGGTCGAGATACAAGAATTAAGGTTTGAAATAAAGGAATTCTAATTCAATACTATCAATGGGAAATTGTTCTTCCTGTGTCAAGGGAAGACCTCAGCCTGATCCAATCAAAGAAATCGAGATCGTAAGACTTTTTTAGAAAACCTGCGAAAATATTAAATGTCATTCACTCTCTTCTGATAGTCAGAGGATGAAATCGTTGTCTTAGACAATCGAGACGGGTACTTTGCTAAAGGAGACATGGTGGAGATCATGAAGAAGTATCCCGAGTACAAAGCATGGGAGCAATTATCGAGGGAGACAATGCTCGAATCCAAGCCAAAACCTCGCAGAATTAAGTAATTTTCCCTCTCTAAAGAAAAATCATCTGCCTAGATGGAAAGAAGGAGAGGTTATCGGTCATGGTTCCTTTGGACGCGTAGTGCTTGGGTTGAATCTTAACACTGGAGAGATAATGGCAGTGAAACAAGTGTATTTTGGTGAAATTAGCTCTGACATCATCCAAAGCGTACTTTTTTTGTGAGAGGAATCTTGCTGCTAACAGTTCTTGATAGCGAATCCAAGCGTTGGAGATCGAACTCGATTTGTTAAGCCATTTTCTTCATAAAAACATCGTTCGATACATCGGAACTTCACGATCGAAGACCACTTTCAGCATTTTTCTTGAGTATATCTCAGGTAGCAGCGCTCTTACTTCAGAAAAGCAATGTGTTTTTTTAATGATTAACAGGTGGAACGATTGCGAGTCTAGTAAAGAAATACGGGCCTTTTAATGAGCAATTAGTCAAGCTATATACGAAGCAAATTCTCGAAGGACTCGAATATTTACACGCGAGGAACATCATCCATAGAGGCAATATTTAAGTATACATTGCGAAAGTTTACCATTTGGGTAATTAGATATCAAAGGAGCGAACGTGCTTGTTGATAATAGCGGTGTCTGTAAGCTCGCTGATTTCGGCAGTGCGAAGAAGATCTATACGTTACTCGAGGGAAGCATGGTCCACTCGTTAAAAGGTAAATCATTTGAGCTAAAGAAACTTTATAAATGGCTAACTTACAATAGGAACAGCGAATTGGATGGCACCTGAAGTAGTTATTCAGAAGGGCTTGAGCAGGTTCAGTGATATATGGAGCATTGGCTGTGTTATCATCGAGATGCTAACCGGACAGCCACCGTGGTCTGGTGCCAACCAGGTTAGCCTCTTCCCATTCCTCTATTCTTCTTAACAACTCTAAAAAGATGGCGACGATGTTTCAGATCGCGAAGGCAAAGACCCCTCCACCGTTTCCTCCAAATATTTCCTCTGATTGCGCTGATTTCTTGAACCTTTGCTTTAAGTATTCACTCTATCGCCTCAGTTTACCTCAATTCACTAACTTTAGAGTTAATTCTAAGGAAAGAGCGAACGTCACAACATTGCTCAGACATAAGTTCCTCAAAGACATAGACCAAATCAGCCAAGAAATAGCCCTGCCCGGTCAGGTGAAAGGGCTGCATCCGCGCATCCCAATGGATAAAATAAAGAGTCTTGGGTCAATAAAAATCAACATGAGCAAAAATCAAGACGGGACCAGCCAATCAAGTGTTGATGAAAACAACGCTCACAATCCAGACGTTGTTAGAGTGTATCGTCCAACAAAAGCAGATTCCAGCGCGAGCAGTAGAGGCTACAGCGAGAGCGCGAAACATCGCAGCAGAAAATTCTCAGACAGCCAAGATGGAGACCTCGGCACCGGGCGAAATATAGTGTCGCCGAAGAATCTCATTGAGAATTCTCCGCTGACGAATCAATCGCCGAAACGCCTTAAAGATAAAATCATCACTGTGGAAATTAAATCCAAAGAGAATAGCCCAAGAAAAGGGAAAATCACTGATGAAAAAGACAGACCGCTCCTTGATGATAGCGCTTCAAAAGGAGAATCAAGCATTTTTTCTCGCAAAGACGAATATGATTTGAAACCTACACGTATTCCTCCGATAAAGCGTATGGGAAGTCAAAAAGGCAAAGTTCCAGACGAGGAGGAAAGTAAAGTTGAAATCATTGAACAATTGCATTCAAACTTGAGGAAAAGTGGACGAGCTAATTCAAAGCATTTCAGTTCGCTAGAAAAACCAAACATTGCACAGGGGTTTTTGATAAATGATGATGAAGAAGAACCAGCTCATCGAAGCGAGAACCGTAAAAAAAGCATGGTAGGAAACGAGCAGAGGAATTTTGCTCATGATATTACTCATGAGGACTTTGAGAATTTCCAGCAAATGAACTTGGAAAACGAGTTTTTTATGGGAATGGGAGCTTCCCAGATCGATATTAGCCCGAAGAAGGGCAAGAAGAAACCGCAAACGACGCATATTGAATCAGTTGATATTTCGCTTCTTTAAGAAATGAGAATTTGTTTGTTAAAGATTACATTTAGTATAATTTTGAGCGTCTTTCTTTACCAGACTTTTGTATTTAGATATTGTATAAAAGTTGGTGTGGCTTCTTTGTACTCAGGTGTTATAGAGGTTATAAAAATAGTGAGTCCAGAGCTAGCAGTAATTTATGAATTCAATTTCTGCGAAAAATACAATTTGAAACAGCTGTGTATAAAAAATCTATGATGAGTGTAGAAAATTTTATTGGGAGTTTAAAAAATTAACAGAGCTGTTGTTGATTGAACCAACACGTTGTAACGGCTTTCCCAAAGTATTTTTTGTTGAGATAAATCCGCGACCTGAGGAAAAGTGAAGAACATAGGAACCTTGCCTCTCTGCCTGAGAGTAAGATGAAATTTGTGAATACGTAGCAAATTTACGTACATAAGCACATTTACTCTAGATATGGAAAAATGAATCCTGTTACATCTATTACATCGCTTAGAATAGAGTCAGCTTCTAAAACCCGCTCATACGGAGCATGCTGTCTTTATTCTGATTACATCTTGATCTGTTTCGATTCAACATTAAGAACTATTGTAATTTTATATGGAAATAAGCCTGAATTAGAAGCACAGATATCCGATTACGCCTAACCCATCTACCAATGGGTGTGAAATTCAATTCTTCGTTAACCGCGCTCTCTTCTTAGCATAAACAGACAAGTAATTCTTATTCAGTGAAAGACATAGGAGCTATCCTCTTACAATCAAATCAGATTCTCTCGCGAATCGTGGCTCAATTATCCGATATGGAATTCGCTTACATGATTTCTATCATAAATCAAGGAAAATTTTCTTGCTTCGAGTGATTTCGGAACAAAATTATCAATCGTAATGCGATTTCATAATTTTTCCCGTTTCCTCAGGTCAAATTCGGAATATAAGCGTTTTTGATTGAAGCATAATCAAATCAGAAAATTTCACGAAGTTTTTACTCAGAAATCACTATACTCCGAAGTACACGGAACAGTTCCTCATTTTTCACTTACTACCCTCGTTTCCCATGCCGGTTAGAACATAATCGCAGAAAATCCCATGAATATTGTAGAAAATAACAATTTCTGGCCACCTGCTGAGCCGTTTTTTTGATTGATCCAAATCTAATTTGTTTCAAGTTATTCCGTTTTTTATTTAAAGGTATTTAGATTCAATCATATTACATCGTCTATAATCAAATCCACCACCGTTTTGTTTTCTTCCAAGAGCTTATAGTCTTACCCGATTATTTCTTTTCAATCTATGGTTACAAAAGAACCAAACCAAACCCTCCTCTTCATCAAGGCGTACTTGCCTATGATGACGCTTTTTACTCTGATTTCATTCATTTACATCACATACCTCAACGTATTATCTTCCCCTCTAATTCTCATTTCCTGACTATTTTGTCCACAGACTTACCTCATCCAACTCCTAAACGGTGAATACGAGTCTGGTATGCATTCGCAAACTGCGTCTGCTCCAACAGCTTTCATCATGATACATGAATTAAGCCGCCAAGCTGACACTCTCGTAGAACTTCTATTTTCTTCTACGATGCTTGGTAACAACTCGAGTCAGCGAAAAGGCATTGCTTATACCATCACTCTCCACTTCTTCCTCATTATGTTCATAATCTCGACATTCCGAGTCATTAAAACGAACCCAGGAAGTGTGCCTGATGTAAGTTATGCCTACCTTATGACTTATTCTCTAATGTTTTATTGTACTTAGGACTGGAATAACGAAACTGAGAAAGACCTTTGTGATTTGGTAGAGGCAGAGAAAAAAATTCTGAGGAATATTAGAAGACAAGTGCGAAAGCGGAAACAGCAAGAAGGTAATCGCGAAGCGATGTGGAGTATCTAATAGTTTTTTTTCAGAAGAAGAAGATCAGAAGCTTCTGGAAAGCTCTTCTAAGGAAGAGGCAAAACTGGTCTCCAGCGACGATCAGCAAGGTAAATACTGAAACTTAATTGCGCTTTATGACATACAGCAGCAGGTTTCAGATCAGAAGGAATTAAAAGCGACACTAACACCGGGCTGAATCAACAGGCGATCCTAATCGGCGGAGGAGAAGGAGAAAAAGAAGAGAGAAAAAGTCATTTCCAAGGGCAAGGAGGAACGAGCACGAGACTCTCCGAGGGCGGTATTGCCGAGGATGAAGAAGAAGATGATGACGATGAAGATGATTCAGAGCTAGACTCCGAAGAAGAGGAAGAAGAGCGCCAAAATAGCGAGAAAGTCCATCAGTTGGCCGTAATGAGCGCGCTCAAGAGAGGAAACAAGCGCTTCTGTGGTCACTGCCAGAAATTTAAACCCGAAAGAGCGCATCATTGTCGTCAATGCGGCACCTGTGTGCTCAAGATGGATCATCATTGCCCTTGGGTGGCGAATTGCGTCGGTTTTTATAACTACAAGTTCTTTATGAATATGATCATCTATGGAGGTAAAATACAATTATTTTTACATACCACAGCATCTAATCAACATAAAAGTTATTTTGCTGATCATGGTGGGGATCACGTACTCAGAACTCGTCAAAGATGCCATTTTCGATCCATCAGTAAATCATTTTCTATCGAATGAGTTTAAAATCTAACAAATTCTGTTTTAGGTCTCATCGTTTAAGCTGTATGTCGTCCTATTAAATTACCTTCTGAACTGGTTCCTCGCTGCGGTTATCTTTGCGTTTTTATGTTTCCACATATGGCTGATTCTGAAGGGCAAGTCTACGCTTGAGTTCTGCGAGAAAAAACGAGAGTTTAAATACGATTTTGGGAAATTCGAAAACTTTCGCAGAGTCTTTGGCAAAAACATGCTCTTCTGGCTGGTTCCTTTCTGTAAATAATTAATCTTTCATTTCTCCTCCTAATAAAATCCTTTTAGTCCCTTACACCGAAGGACGCGGCGTTTACTACAAATAAAAGCTTTCTATAAATTGTTTGTTGCTTTTTTTTCCGAATCTTTTAATGTATGAATAGGAGTTTGGGATCTACTCACCCTTTCTCTATAAGTGATACATCTTTGGGCAGTTAGTGCGTGAATCTGTTGTAGATTGCATACCTAACTTCCATAATTCGACTTGTAACTCTACCAACCTCATCCAATGCAATTTTTTCTCTCGTTTCGAAGCTCTTGTCATTCTATAAAGGAAGTCATGAGGAAATTTTAAGCTACATGAGGTCATAGTTCTCTGATTCAGGAATTTTAGATTAATTTTAATAGGTCGTCTATCCCTCTCAACACATCCTCATTATGACAGAAAACAAGCTTATTTTCGCCTATTGGCCCGTGCAATCCTTGGGACACCCAATAAGACTGCTGCTCGCTTACCATAACATCCCCTGGGAAGAGAAATCATACGACTTGAAAGATAGAGAGGGCTGGTTTGGAAAAGCTAAGCTCGAACTCAAAACCCCGTTCCCAAATTTACCATACATCCAGGACGGTGACCTCATTCTCACGGAAACGCTGGCGCTTATCCAATACGCAGCTTATAAAACAGGGCAGAAAGACCTCATTGGTAAAACTGACCTCGATTCGATTAAAATCTACCAGCTTTGGAGCCTCTCCAAAGACGTATGGTCGCTTTTGTACGGACTCGCCAAGAATCCTGACTATGATAAAGTACGTGATGAGGTCTTGAAGGAAAAAATGGCTCCTTTCCTCGACAAATTCGCGAAGGCTCTCGGCGATCAAGATTATCCGCTTGGATATTTGACCTGGGCGGACTTCTATTGTTCCTATGTGATAGGTATCATCAGCAGAATGAACCCAGATTTTGTGACTGTTTGGCCGACTCTGCTGAAATACCACGAAAGAATTTTCAGCAATGAAGGAATCCAAGCCTTCCGCAAATCGGAGAAGTACCCGAGGCTGTTTGTGTCAGAGATCTCCCCTTGGAAAGGAGAAGAAAAAATTTGAGTGTTGTTTAAGTTAATCATAGAATTTTCTCGAAAATTGTCGAGTGCTTTCTTAATGACACATATATGGGATAGATAGCTCATCACAAATCTCTTCACAAATAAGAAAATGATGAAGAAAAGTACAATTAGTCTCTTGATAATAAGGGATTTGAGTGAATATAGCAGGCTCAGATGTAAGGAAGATGTAAAGGCTGGAGTTAATAAATTTATATAAAGTCTATTTATTGATAAACACCAGAAATGGAAGATAACAAGCTCGTCGTTGGCTATTGGGCTATTCAAGCCTTTGCTCACCCTATCAGACTGTTGCTGGCCTATCACAAGGTGTCTTTCGAAGACAAGCAGTACTCATATGACAACAGAGACGAATGGTTTTTGAAAGATAAGCCTGCCCTCAAAACAGCGTTTCCAAACATCCCATACGTCAAGGATGGCGATATCGTCATCACTGAGAGCTTGGCCACTATCCAATACGCCGCTCTGAAGACCGGAAACAAGGACCTTATGGGAAAAACTGAACTTGACCAGATTAGATGCACACAACTTTGGGGTCTTTATAAGGACCACAGAGGAGAACTCTATACGTTAGCTAAAGTGAAATACGCTGACAAAGACAAAATCCTGAAGGAGAAGTTTGCTCCGTTCTTCGAGAAGATCTCGAAGTTCCTCGGAGAGAAAGAATACCTCCTTGGTTACATGACTTGGGCCGATTTCAACCATTTCTTCTTGATTGACGTTGTCACCCGAATGGACCCTGAATTCATGAAACAATGGCCAAATCTGGTTAAATACCACGAAAGAATCAACAACGATGATATCAAAGCCTACAGAAAGTCCAAGGATTACCCAAGATTCTACGTTGACCTTGCAGGAGTCTGGAACGGAGAGGAAAAATTCTAAAATAGTCATTCAAAAACAAGTTGTAAGTCAGACTCAGCATTTCAGCCTTGAATTTCATTCGTATTTAATAAGTCTGCAAAAACCTATACAAAGAATAAAAAGATAACAACAAATTGATTATCAAATCTCATTTCTCTTAGATTTTCTTAGATTTCCAAAATTTAGAGCAAAGAGTAGTTTGTTTAGAGGCTCTCTGAACTAGAGAGTAATTAAGAATTTGCTAATCTAAGAATGAAGGTTCCTTTTGTAAGAATCATCAAAGAATTTTTTCATCGAACAGACTCTAGAACTAAATATATGTATATATATAGATGTAGAACATTCATATATAATTGGATTATTTTTTCATAATTGGGTTTCCTAATGTCTCAGAAAATTTATTATTGTTGATTAACTAAGATAAAATTTTTTGGAGTCTGAATTTAGGTAATTGGTTTAAGATTTTTTACACACCGCCAGCGTGTGCGGGGGGCAGCTAGTCTGCCGCGCTCTCAACGCTCTCTCAGAACAGCGAGATCCCGAATTGCTTCAGCTGGTTGCTGAGGTTTTCGGTCTCAGCTTGATTCTTTTCTTGTCGTGCTCGGATAAATGCAGCGATCAACATTTCAATTTGTTTGCTTTCGTCTTGCTGAGGGTTCGTGTTAGTATTTTCAGGAACGTCTATTACCAAAATTAACAAAAAATAAAACAATGAAATTACATTCTTGTTCGAATGTGTAGTAATGGCCATTGTAAGGCTGTGGAGAGGTTTTTTTCGGCTGGAATTCCACTGGTTGGAAGACCGGGTTTTCTTTGTTTGGCACGAATTCCACGCATTTGACCGCCAAGTTCATAGGGTATTTTCTCCTTAAATTTTCGCAGAAAATGGCATATTCCTGGTAAATCGAGCGTAAAAGCTCCTCAACCAGTTCACGAGCCAATTGATAGACGTCCTTGTCCTTGCAACTGATACAGAGGTGTAGTGGTTCGTTAGATTCTAGAGGAAAATAAGAGTTTGCTTCCCGTTATTAGTAAGTACCTTTGTTCTCAGGACCTTCTCTGAAACCAGAGCCTCGTCCCCTCAATCTAAGCTTCAAGAAATCCAATTTTCCTCCATTGCTTGGGATATTGAGCTTCTTCTGGCACAACTCGATGATTTTTTTCATATTGTAGCCCTTTGAGCCAATGATCCTCCTCGCGACTTGGAACTCTCGGTCGTTTTCGATCTGAATCTCGTATTTGCAAGTAAATTTAAGCACATAAGTCGGCTAGTTAAAGGGTAAGAACTCGCAATGTTAAGCAAATTTACCGAAGTTGCGATGGCGAGACCTGGAGGGTTAGTGGCAGTTGGTTCCTGGTAGCTTCTACTGCTGGTTTTGAGCACTGGAGCTTTCTTCTGCTTGAGAAGACCCCAGGCGTAGTTGCTCTCGAGGTCATTGCAGCAGTCCACGACGAGTCTAGTATCGTTTTCGTTGATGTATTGGCGATTGAAGTCGAACTCAGCTTGCTTCGCGCTCTTTACGTTCGAAAAAAATATGTACGCCAGGCCTTTTGAGTCCAAGACGACATCCATGAGATTTCCGTACTTCGAAAACGCCTTTGGATTTATGAGCCTCGTTTTCACGGTAAAGCGCTTACGTTTAGGATATTCCCGCGGTCAAGATTGTGGAATTTGTTTGAATACACCTGGAGTTTAAGGACTGCGTTTCCTTGAGGCTGAATCTAATTTGGTGTTTCAGATAGCGTTTTAATTAAAAAGAAATACCCGTGTTTCAGCTGGATTGAGGTAGGGGGAATACTGAAGCGATTCCTGCAGGTTTGGCTGTGCAAAGTACTGCGGGTTGATGAGATATGAATTATCGCTCTTGGATTTCTCAATTGTTAGAGGTGGCAATGCGAAATCGTAATAATCTTGCTGAGGCGACATTGCTTTCTTAATTGGATCTAATGACAAACGTGATGATTTCAGCTTCTCGGGTATTCAAGGAGGTTACAAGGATTAGCTGGCTGTTGTCGGTTCTCGTTAGGTTGATAAAGGAAATTATATGGTTCTTGAATGGGTTCGGATTTCCAGATGTTTTCGTCATTAAGCTAAGGAAAAGTTAATTCAACTGAAACCGGCGAGGCTTACTTACGTTTAATTTCTGAGTAATGTTAATTAATTGCGAAATTTCGTTCCATTGATCTAAATCGATAGAAAAGATGCACGTTGAGTGGGCGAGCTCTAGGGTGGTTGATTTACCTGAGTTTGAGTCCAAGCGAGCTCTTTGGTTGTCCATTGTTGAGAATAAAAGTATGGCTGGCTGAGTTTAGTTACCAAATTTAATACTTTTTATAAAAATTCTATTGCACTCGGGAGGAAATTCATGCGCCGGGGTCGTTTCGTAATTAATCAGCTGATAAAAATTATGCACGTGACGCATTGACGGAACAAATGAAGGTTTTAGCTTTAATTTTTATTCGAAAAATTAACCTCCGCAAGTAAACGCTGGAAAATACCCGATTTGTCCGCAGCGCTCAGGAGTGCACCCAAATACCTTCTGGCCAAGAAACGCTTAGGCTAGGAGCAATACCTGTGGGTTCCTTGAGAACTAGGCGAATTCGTCTGTTGCGTGAGGAATAGCATTTCAAAATAGCCAATTTGGTTCAGGACAGTTATGGGTTAAAATTTTTTTTT
>ENA-UOUE01001906-UOUE01001906.1-compost-metagenome-genome-assembly--contig:-NODE-1906-length-11380-cov-15.038485_pt1 | contig 11380 bp, 5 predicted proteins | sample MGYA00238146_ERZ747223 | MGnify/ENA primary metagenome ERZ747223 (study PRJEB28781, sample SAMN06268865) | compost metagenome | isolation source: single cell | place: USA: California, Emeryville, Joint... | reverse complement strand
TTCGGTAATTGTAAAGACTACGACAACAACGATGAGACGATGATACAGCGATCAGAAAAGGAACGAATCAAATTTCATTTGTATGTTGGAGAATTTTCCTTCAATCCCAAAGCGGTCAACTTAAGAATACTGCCAAAAAGCCCATGGACCATGTAGCTGTGCCTTTCTCTGAGTATTACGTTTTAAATGTTCTTTGAGAATGGAATTTATTATTTGTTTCCAGGATTTTTGGTAGCCATTGCAGCTTTTCGATTTTATGTCTACTCTCAAATTTAGGGCAGGCGAGAAGATTGAACAAATTAGGTAACAAATTCGAAGTACACGAAGACACCGCGGAGAAATTTCTCGAAACAAAATTAGGTATTCGAAATGATCAAATTCGACTAGCACACACAAGACATGCAATGCAGCTGATGAAACCCCCATATGAGTTCGCGAGAAAGGATTTCAGCAGTTTGATTTCATGCCTTAGTGTATGCTTATCTTGCTTTGCTATTTCGATAAAAAAATTATAAAGAAGAAACAATATTCCTATATATCTTGAATAACTTTGGCAATGCAGATTTCAGGTCGTGACGTCAATGTAAAATAATTATCCTGAACCAAAATTTCTCTTTTCTATTAATTTCAGAAAGATCAGCGCTGCACCCAAAGTTAAAAAATTCTGTTAAATGAGATTTAATTTAGCGATTAATTGGTACATATAGAGCTAACTATCTAAATAGGTATTTGATCAGGTATATACAAAAGTTTTGCAAATATAAAGAGAACTCTAAAATAGGAAAAACAAATTGAAACATCCAAAATAATTAAATATCGGTAACTTTATTTTTTTCAGTAGGGTTTTTCCTATTCATCGAAATACGAAAAGGAAATTACACTGCGGCTATACTACTACAAAATAATAGAAAACAAAGAATCAAATTTAAGAACCGCACCAGTTTGATTGATCAAACAAAGATAAGGTTCAGACACCTCAAGAATTTGTTGGAAGTTTCTGGAATAAATCAGAAGAACTCTTTTTAATTTCTTCAATTCGAGTTTCAGAATTCTCAAAAATTCGATTTTAAATTGTTAGACTCCGATTCGAACGATTTTTCAATTAAGTTAATTCATTTTTTTATTGCAATTATTATTTTAGATTAAACACCCATTCTATTAGAAGTCCTACTATCTACTTTTCTATCAAACCACATTGTTTATCTCATCTCGCACCAATAATCGACCCTACTAAGAGGAAAATTATGCAAAACTATAGGTTTTCCTTTTGGAATTTAGGGGAAATGTTATATGGACTCGTCTCCTGTAATTTATATCCTCTGTAAAAGTTAATTTCATCCGCTTAACAATGAACTCAAATCGCTAAGGACCTTGGTATCTGTCCGATTGGTCGGATAGCCATTGTATACTTTACGTAGATCAGTGAAGAAGTACAAGATGATAACTAATAAAAGGCAAAATTAGATAAATTAGAAAGATATTTCCGCCAAGGTCACTCGAAGTTTGTAAGACGATTTCCAACTGGTTCTTATGAAGAAATTGCTTGAGACGGCCTGAGGTTCTGACTCTTTTTTTCGATTTTTTCTTTCGAATATCATACCCGTATCCTGAACAATACGAGCTCTTAGGGTAGGCAGGTTTTTCAATACTGATTCCCCCGACATCGGAAGAATATCAATTGAAAATACTGGAAAAGATCCTTCGGCTTATCACATTCAACAGTTTGACAGAATCAGGATTGATGTAGACACATTTTGCTACAATTTTCGAAAATGCAGTGAAATTTGATGACCATTATGATGAAAATGCGGATTCTAGCAATCATGCACTATTATAGTATCCAATTGAGGGCAATGTGTTTTGAATTTTGTCTCGAGTCTCAGTCATAGGTAAGGAATAATTTTGTATTTTAGGAATGCACCCAACTACGGGTGCATGCCACTATTTAAATCCAAATACGAGGCTTGGAACCTAGTTTGTGTACGCTCATTTGCATAGTATTCGTATCCTACTTATCCTGGCACTTGGATTTTTCGTTGAATAATTGCATCCCCGTGGTCATTTGAAATTTGATTTCAGCACATAACATTATTTAACAGACCCGATTGAAAATTGTAATTTCTTCCCTCAATCATATTAAAATCAATAGAATAGAGTTTTTTTAAAGGAGGTATTAAGCTTAAATGCGCTCGTGCTAGTTCTCACACTAGATACTAGCAGATCCTTTTCATCATTTTCCGAAAATATAAACAAATTTAATATGGGTATTAGAATTTGCTTCGCATTAAAATGAATTCAGTGCACTTACACAGGTAATGTTAATCATTTCCAACAGATAAGCTATCTTTACTTCAAATAGAAAAAGAATTTTCAGGTTAAGGCGTCGATAAACTTTGATTCTGTTTTTTTTTTTATTAAAAGCAAATTAGTGCAGCAGAATTTTGGCAGAAAGAGTAAAAAAATAAATTATTTTTCTGAGGCTTCTATGGAGAGAAGGATCTCATTACCGAAGCGGTTATCTTGAAGAAAGCTTTGTCATAGCGCCAAAAGCTCCGAAACTTTCATCTGAAGTCTGGTTATTAAAACAATTTCAGTCAACAGACACATGTAATTCTCGAAGCAGCTCTCTAGAAGTGGAACCCAGCTGAATGATTGTGTTGAAAACGTCTGTTTGGAAGTGAAAAAAAAAATTTTGGTTGTTTAATTTAATTAGAACCTGATAATTCAAAATTTGGGTTCATATTATCAGGAATACGAAATAAACTATTCAAACTATCTCACAGAGCTTTTCGCTTGAGGTCGGTCCGCCAATGTTTGTATAATATCATCTACAACAAGCCAGTGTAAGCGATGTCTTGTTTTTCGAAAGTGTATTCTGGCATTATGTGTTTTATACAAAATCTGATGAGTTTGCCGCATGAGGAGTCGTTCTTAATTGTAGTGACGTTAGAGAGCTGAGGAAGTTGAAAATTGCCGCTTTCTTTGGAATAGCTTTGAAAAAAAATGCTAATTTCATGATTCTCTGAACGGTGCAAGCAACTACTAAATAGATGTACCATTCTTTTGAACTGTTTTCAAAAAAGTGCTCAAAAGCGTACGAAATCCACTGAAAAACCTCTGCTAGGAAGGAAAATTGTCTTGAGCAGCAGTTTTGCCAGAAAATTCAACTAATTTTGGATTTTTTCCAGCTTACATTCACTCATCGTTAGCTTGTATATTAGCTAATCAATGACTTCCAGTACATTTTTCTCGATCAACACTAGTAATTAAACAGTGTGAGGCATAATTGTTCTATCGACCTACTACTGATATGACCCAACTGTACATATGAGTTTTAACCTGTTTTTCCTTATGAAAGACTCTTTTTTTTGACAATCCGCGGAAAATAATCCTACCTGTGATATAATAATCTATTGTTTATGGGTAGACACTGCAATTAAGAGCATCCCATCAAAAGAATTCACATAAATGCTTTATATTCCTGAAAATAACAAGGCAAATAACTACATCCCAGATTGTAAGAGCGCGAAGGCGCAAAATCTAATTCTTTCAACCTTGCCGCCAAGAACTCGTCTGCGGGATTTGCCAATAAGCTTAAAGAGTCGTACTTTTCTTTTCTGCAAATCGCAATTGCTTGCTTGATCACCTCAGCCTCAAATCCTAATCTTTTCATTTTATCAGCGACCGCAACACATTTCAGATCAGCTGGTTTTTTGGGTTCTCCATCACGTTTTCCTGAATCCGTCTTCGGGCAAACAACTCCGCATCCAACAATCGTTTCTTTCTTTGTTTGCTTGTCAACCACAACCACAGCAATCGGGTGCGCTGATTTTGATTGCTCATCATGTTGAAGGTATAATTTTCGAGCAAGTCCTCCGAAGATTTGACGATGTTTCAGATTAAATGCTTTTGGAAGAAGTATTCCAAAGATTATCCCGTAGAAGCCAGCCTGGATGATTGATGTGAAAAAGAAAGGAGACTTTAATCTGGAGTTTCTCAGGAAAAAATACATTCCTATTGTGGTTAACATATAGAAAATCCAAATGAGTGTTGGCCCATAGCGATTTTGTAAGCTCCCAAAAATCATTGGTGTCGTCACTTCTGGGTTTGCGGTTATAGATTTGAAATACAGCTCATACAAAGCTTTTTCTTCGCCTGGCTTCGCTTCTCTTGCTTGGATCGTGTGATTTGATTCCATGTTCGAATTTTCGAAAGTCAAATCAATTTATTTAATTTCTATTCAAAGCGTGGCACTATTTACGACTACTACATATTAAATGTGTTTCTATGCTGAATGTTAAATAATTGGGAAGAGGCTTATCTTAACCATGTTAGAAAGTTATCAGGGGAATTGTAACATTATCATGGCTGAATATATAAGTTCTTTTGGCATTGTTTTAGCGAATTGGTGTTAATAATATCTAGTTGATCCAAAGCGATTTTCTTAGTGTAATTCAGGCCATGCATTATAACTATAGCCTGGCGACTTTTCATCCAATCAGCTAGTATTTAAACTCTGGATTTGAAATATGCTTTTTGTCCTTCGTGAACAAATCTTTTTGATGAGGTAGAATATTCAGATAGCTAATTTAGATGGCTGCTACGTGGAATTTACCTAGGCCGGAGCATGGCTAGACACGAAAAAATGTAAAATTCTCAATTCAGCCACTATCAAATTTGAAACTAAGAAAACATAAGTCGATGAGTATGAAGATATAGTTCAACACTAATTCATATCATTGATTGACAGCCTCAAACTACTCTTGCTTAAACTGAAAACTAGTCTTAAAAGAAAAATGTCTTGGTAGGGTAAATTTCAAATGAGTTGAAGACCAAGCATCATGAATCATAATATTTACATTCAATATCTATTCAATCAGCAAACAGTTATCCCAAGGGCGCTGGTCCTCAAGCGAACAAAATATCAAATCATAGCTAAATTGTGCCGTCGTAACTTCAAAACCCATGTCCAAGAAGCAATATTCATTGCATTTGCTGATATATTCTCTGAGCTTCGATAAAGTTAGCTGATTCACTGGCGTCTTGTGGATAAAATTAGAGTACACAAGCTGCAAAAAGAGAATAGCATAGCACGCTCCCAGTGTAAGAAGAACTGGATGTAGTGGCTCCCGAATCATTTGGAGTGGGAACCATCCCGCCGTGTTGGCCACGAGACAGAAGACGGTGATCATGGAAATTACGGAAAGCATAAGGCTCAGTCGTAATGTGTGCCTTCGTATAAAACCGGCAAAGGTAGTGTCGTATACATGGATTAATTCTGCGCATCTATTGAGTTCAGTGCGAATATTTCGACATTTGGGGTCGTTCTTGGCTAAAACATCGAGCTCCTTGCAGACAAATTTCCGGCCGTTATAGGGAACGTATATCTTGAGCTCCTCATCGATTTCTTTTACGACAAGTCTGTCGAATTCGTCAAAACTGTTGTGCTCGAGCATTGAATAACAATCTACTTATAAGTTCACTTGAGCTTTTTTTGATTAATCAATTTATCCGTTTCATGATAAATTCATTTTCATTTATTTAATTCCAACAGAGAATTATGGCTACACGATAATGAAAATGCCTGCTTAATCCAAGAAAATTTAACGCTTTACTTGTTATCGAGTGTGCTGTTTCAAATCTAGTTGTAAGAGACCAGTGATAGACTCTCGTGAGAGTTAGAGTATTAGATTTTGCAGTGAACTGATTTTCAATTAGTAACGGCTTTTTCTGAAATGAGTAGCAAATGATACTTGCTAATTAGCAACTGAGGGTGTGTAAAATGGCGAAAATGATTCGGAAAATTTCATCTTGAGAGAGTGAATGAAGGTATCTAGTCTTCAAATATACCAGTGAGGACGTTGCTCATTTTGTAGTAAATATTTTCATTTTATCTTTTCAATCTGGCAACTAACTGGAATGAGACTAAGAAAAATACAATTATACCTTAAATCTTTTTTGCTGCTAATGAGAGAAGAATCTGACCTTGGAAAAGTTCAAAGCGTAAAAGAAAAAATGTAATAATTGTACATTTAATAGATAACTGAAATCAAGCGCAATTTCTGAAGCACAAATCTAGACGATACTTTAACCAATAACAATCAATGTAGATAGTTTTATTAGAAACCCCCATTATTCTCATCGGTTTACTTCTCTTTGCTAATAACTTTTGTTCTCAAATCGAAGTTTTCGAGAAAATAATGCCCTCACCATTTCAAAGAAAGTTTCAAAATAACTTAGCATCGTTGGTTCCACCTGCAATTCGTGCCCGTACTCCATCCAGAAAACCATTCATGAAGGTTCCATTAACTTGAATTTCTAATAACCTACTAACATTTCTAGCGTATTCATATTGTTTATTTAGCTAAGCATGATACTGTCTTATTTTATTTATCATTATTGAATCAGAAAGTTAATGATTTCAACCGTACCTGCAAAGGTTGGCCCTTATACTCTTTTGCAGCCCATTGCTCGCGGAGCTTCCGGCGAGATCTACCTTGGAAGCACTGGAAATTCCCACGTGGCTGTCAAAGTCATGAAAATCTTCGATGAAGATAACGAACAAGAAGAGGAAGAAGTAATTCTTCGAGAAATCAGAATCGCAAAAGAAATCAATCACGAGAATGTTATCAAACTTCTATATCACGAGAAAAACCCTTGGTACTACCTCGTGTTTGAATTATGTGAAAATGGAGACCTCGATACCTTCATTCATAAGAATTTCAAAGACAAAAAGATCCCTGAACACCAATGCTTCAAGCTCATAAATCAAATAGTTGCTGGTATGAAAGCGTTGAGAGAGAAAAACGTTGTTCACCGAGACTTGAAGCTGATGAATCTCTTGCTTGATAAAAACTACACTGTGAAAATTGCTGATTTTGGGCAGTCTCAAATGACTGAGCACTCAAATCAGCTATTGACGACGTTCGCTGGGACATATATGACCATGGCACCCGAAATGCTTGAGAAGGATCAAAAATACACCGCAAAGTGTGATATTTGGTCACTGGGAGTTATTTTTTATTATCTGCTGACCTTTACGTACCCGTATAACAATAAGTCTAGTTTCGCTCGCGTGCTTTCGAAAGAAATCGAAAACATTACGTTTAAAGATTTCGATGGAAACACTTGGGTAGCATTGGTATCCTTGGTGAAGTCTATGCTTATGATTGATCCGGAAAAACGATTGACGTTCGAAGAGCTATTTCAGAGGGTTGATGAGATTAATAATCAACTATATACAGGCCTTTATTCAGATAGTTTCAAACAAGATAGCCCAGAAACATTTAATAAATGGTACCCAATTACACCTATCTTTTATGGCCGCTATTACTACCGCAAAGTGCAGATCTTGAACCGAAAGTTTAATTTCTCCTTTGATCGACAAATTTCGATTTATACACAGGTTGAAGAATTCAATTTAGTCGAAGACTCAGCAATTATCACCTATGCAGACGGAGGAAGGTATGATGGTGAGGTGAGGGACAAACTGCGACATGGAAAGGGAACGCTAACGATGAGCGACGGCTGTTACTACAACGGTGAGTGGAGCAATGACGCATTAAATGGTCAGGGAACGTTTTTATGGCCCGACGATAAGTGCTACAAGGGTTCTTTTGTAAATAACATCAGAAGTGGCTATGGAGTGCTACTATTAGGAGATGGAGCGTCCTATGAAGGCGGATGGGAGAATAATAAACCCCATGGCAAAGGAAATTTGATGACGAGTGATGGTAGAAATTATGAAGGGGAATGGGTAGCAGGACAGCCTTTCAAAGGAACTTTATATCTACCAAATGAAGAGCAAATCACTGGGAAAGTCGTTAATTTTCTCATTCATGATGACGATGCAGAATACGTTTGGCCAAGCGGCATAAAGTACAAAGGGTCGATATTGGAAGGAATCATTACAGGATTCGGGCAACTAGAATTACCTACAGGAGAGAAGTACATAGGAGAGTTCAAAGAGGAAGCCATTAATGGAAAAGGTGAAGTAATTTTGCCCGAGGGAAATAAATTTCAAGGCACATTCACAACACTGGAATTTAACTCATTCACGGATTTCAAGGTGAAATTTACATCTTTCGAAGGCGAAGAATATACGGGATGGTTGCAAAACCTGCGGATGAAAGATCGTCAAGCCTATTATAAATGGAGTGATGGCAGAATCTATGAAGGTCCCGTTGCTGATGGCAAACTTGACGGAATCGGCGGAAAATTGTGGCATCTGAATGGAGAAGAATACGAAGGGGAATGGAAAGATAATCTTATACATGGGACAGGAGTGTATACTTATGCTGATGGAAGAATGTATGAGGGGAATTTTCTGGAAGGGAAGCCACATGGTATCGGGAAAATGACTTACGCCAATGGAAGCAGTTACGAGGGTAACTGGGAAGATGGGCTGCCGCATGGAGAGGGAGAGTGCATTATGAACACTGGAAAAGTATATAAGTTACAATTTTGCGCAGGAAAGCAGCTCGGAACCATAGAAGAAGCTGAATTACCAGCAACTGAGAATCATTTCCAAGAAGTGGGTTATTTAGATGGTGGGAAATACCGCGGAATGACAAAAGACTCGAGAAGGCATGGGAAAGGTGAGTACACCTGGCCAAATGGGGACGTGTATCGAGGAGATTTCGAAAATGGTGAGAGACATGGGTATGGTGAAATGATATATGCAAACCAAGAAATCTACCGAGGACAATGGAAGAAAAACTCTATGACTGGAAATGGAGAGTCCATATGGCCGTCAGGAAAGAGATATATTGGAGAGTTTGTAAAAAACGAGAAGACTGGGTTTGGGATATTATATGAGAAAGAAATGATTTACAAGGGCTATTTTCAAAATGGAAAAAGGCATGGAGTTGGAGAATTGATATACCCAGATCAGACTATATATAAAGGGAAATGGGAGGATGGCGGGTTGAGTTTTGGTGAGAGGTTTAATAAAGACGGAAGGTATGAGGGAGATTTTTTGAATCTGCAGCCGCATGGGAAAGGAGAGATGGAATACACGAATGGAGACGTTTATAAAGGAGAATGGAAAGAAGGGAAGCGACATGGGAAAGGAACGCTAAAACATGTCGATGGTAGTCAGTTTGAAGGCAAGTGGACTGATGATCGCCCTCATGGGATGGGGAAAGAAAGCATTGACGGTCATGAGTATAACGTTTATTGGAAAAACGGTTCGAAGAAATTAACTTTTTTAAGTGACGATTTCTAGATGAATAAATGATTTATCTCTTCTTAAATTAAACCCAAACCCTGAATAGCTGTTGATTGTGCTATTTATTGCATATTTATGAAGAAAAATAATTGTAGAATTTACAATCCATGGGAATCTATGGCTCTAGTCACTTTTTCATAAAGCAACAGCAAATCACATTGTCCTTAATACATTAATTCATAAGCTATGAGCGGGTTGTAACTTCTTTCACCATTGTTGGAAACCGTAAGTAATTCTCAACCTAGATCATATAAAAGTATCATTGACATCAGCTTTTCGAATCAAGCTTCATCTTTTACCTTCCACTCTTCATTAGAAAGCTGCTGTTAAGGAACATCGCCCTCAATAATCAAGAACTATTTTCATTTTTTCTTTTGATTTCAATCAGCTAAAAGCACATAAATATTTATAAAAATTACAAATTCGCTGTTTGATATCAAGTATTTTAATAAAAGTCATCATAATAATTATGTGAAACTCATTCCCGATCATGTAAGAAAACATACTCCCTTGTTTCTGTGCGACCGTTCGATTCTTTGTCGGAATCATTCACACTAAACCCGACATCAACCCTACCACTAGAAGTAAGCAACCCCTCCGTCGTCGCTAAAGAATGGTCAATTTCCACTCCTGATGCCCGCAAACTCTTTGCCGACGCCTTTCCTAAGCAGCACTGTTTTAGGCTTTTACCCAGATTTCTGAGTCCCCCTCCATAAACGAGAGCATCCAGTAGCCCATGTAATTGAGCGACCTCTCTTAAAATTATTGAAACCGTTGGACTTGGCTTAATTCCCCATGGAACCAGAACATTTTTTACTACAATCGGCATCCAGCAGACTAAAAAGATTCCTGGATAAATGAAAAGCGTGAGAACCTTCCCTAATTGTTCCTTTGCAATGAGTTTTTTAAGATGAAACGCAGCAAGCACATACCAAACGAGACTGAACAAGCAGGTCCCACCAACGGGAATGGTGCCAAAGATTAAGAAAGTGTAGTCGAATTCACCAATATAAATCCTATGCACGCAACTTTGAACCTTGTCTGAGTAAATCACATAATCCGTAAAAGCTGTAGCTGTGCCCATAAACAGTGGTATCATTGTCGCACAGAAGCTATAGATATGGATAACTCTTTTTATTATGAGGGTGCTTTGGTATTTTGAAGAGATCAGAAGAGCGTGACCAAAAAGAGCGCCCCAGATTGAGGAAGAGAGCAATGAAGTGTATGAAACTGCTTGAAGAATATGGCAGTAGGTATCGCTGGTTGGTTGGATGGCAAGCACGCTTAATTTGCAAAAACAAAAGAGGAAATCTGAGAGATTGATTGCGAACACCATGAATCCTAATGGTTCGCGGTAAAATTTCGAAATAATGCAGGTAAGGACAGCGAGGAAGGTGGCTATCACTGAGAGAGCAGGAGAGATCAGTGAAGGCAGCCAGTTGGAAAAATATTCGACATCGAAATAGTTATCTGAGGCGAAGCTGACCGGTTGAAAGTCCATTGTTTGATTTAATCTCCTGAATCCTGTTCGGGCTTGATAAATAAAATAATAAACTCCTGGTCCAAATTTTTGTAAAGGAGATAGGCGAGCTTACCTGATAATAAAAATAAAGAGAGCTACGTACGCTAAAGCGAGAATGCACTGATTTGTTGTGTAAATTAGGATAATATTGAAGAGACCTTCTTGTTTCCATAGCAGAAAAATGAAAACGGTGATAGATTTTCGATGTGAAGAAATTATGTTAAGTTTGTTCGTCAAAGTTTCGAGCACAGGAGTTCAAATACTCTTTTACAACGAGCACTTTATAAATTTTATGAATCCAGTTTTCAATTGTACTAAGCAAGTTTTCTACTGTTTCAGTCGATCAAAGATATTAGGTTCCTATCCTTTAGGGAATAATATAATCATTGAAGGAATATCGTTAAGTTATTATGTTCTTCTAGATGTAGTGTCGGTCTTTCAAATGATTTTGAGAGAGGAATCTTAAGAGAATGATGATGATCCGAAGATATTTCTTACATGAAAATCGCAAATGGTCATTTCTTATTCAAACAGTCCCTTTTTGCTTGAATTGAGAGGGGAACATCCGTCTAGGAACATTGCAGTTGGATGCTCAAATGGTTGAAAGTTTTGATAGGTATGGAGTCAAA
>ENA-UOUE01001905-UOUE01001905.1-compost-metagenome-genome-assembly--contig:-NODE-1905-length-11381-cov-33.690110_pt1 | contig 11381 bp, 11 predicted proteins | sample MGYA00238146_ERZ747223 | MGnify/ENA primary metagenome ERZ747223 (study PRJEB28781, sample SAMN06268865) | compost metagenome | isolation source: single cell | place: USA: California, Emeryville, Joint... | reverse complement strand
ATGATCAAAACTATATTCGCGTTACCTCTAGACTTGTTTAGGCATCTTAAACAAGCCATTCGATGAGCGCAATAAAGACGAAACTAGTGCGCTACTTTCAATCTTGCATAAATTTGAGTTTTTTAGCAAAATGCCCTACAAATACGCCGAAATCAAGGAACAAGAGACTCATCTTTTAATGGAGAAATGTTCGAAATACATGACTCCGATCTCCTTTAATTCCCAGGAGCTCCTAACCGAAAGAGGTACAGTTTGATTCTAAAATATCTCCTCACTCAGTCACAGGGAAGAAAATCGAATATATATACATCATATTGAAAGGAAAACTAGGCTTGTTTGCCAAAAAAACTCCTCAGGAAATTCAAAACGAACTTGAAAAGTGGAGAAAAACTCAACATGCAACCACAACAGAAGAAAACTTTATTGAGGAAGGCCAACCAAAGCAAAAACATCTGAAAGTGACGTTCAGCACGCTTAAAAAGCTGAGTACGCTTAACAAGCTGAATGTGCATTCGCTGGGCTCCCTCGCAAAAGAAAACGCAGGAAAATTTCATGTAAAGGGCAATATTTACACGATAAAAGAAGTAGATGAAGTCCGTCCAGGCTTCCACATCTTTGAAGGTTCTATCAGCGCATCATCACAAATCAGCGAGCACACTATCTTGGCAAAAGAGCCCTCAGTGGTGATCGCAATAAGCGTATCTGATTATCAAAAGGCCGTTCAAGAGGTCAAAACTCTCTATAAAAACAGATACAAACTACTTCAGAAAAGCTTCTTGACTTCGGATGAGGTGCCTTTGAATAAAATCGCGATGTATTTTGTGGAACACACATATGGGTGCAATGAAACGATATTCAATGAAGGCGACAAAGGCGAGAAGTTGTATTGCGTGGCTTCAGGAGAAATACATGTAGCTTTCCAAAACTGCTTTTTTATTCTTATAACAAACGCGTTTTAGTTATTACAAAGTAGAACGAAACGTGATACTGTCGCTCGAGCAGCCTCTTATTTATATGGATATACAAACCTGATTGATACAATACTCCTAGGAGATTTCTTCGGAGATGAGTGGTTTTATGAGGAAAAGGAGCGGCGGTATACCGCAATGGCTAAATATGAAGGGACTGTTGTGTTAAGCTTAGACCCCGCGGTAAGAATACTATTTATGTTTGATATTGTGTTAACTTTTGTTCGTTTGATTAGTTACTGGCGAGACTCTGTTCGCATCATCCTGAAATGGGGAAAAGACTACGAAATCTGCTGGCAATGAGAAGAGAAGTGAGAAGAAAGAAAGTTGACCCATTAGATAAAAAGCGTGCAAGGGACTATTATGTCAATCTGGCTGAATTTAAAAGCGTCCTTAGGAGAAATCCTAGCTCTCCTAATCTTGCAAAACATTCAGACAATCTGAAACTGTCTCTAACCTCGCCAAAAAAGAAATTAGAAAACATGCCCGACGTCTCACCAAAAATAGCTAATATGCAGGGCTCAGAAACTATTCAAAAACTAGAAAAACTTCAATTTACTCCAACGAACCTTTCGACACCTCGGGATTCGTCGCCCTATTGTACAACCATTGACAACATTTTGAGTCCCAATTCTAAATTCTCCAAGCCAGCCTTTAAATTCAATCCGCCTTTTAGTACACATACCAGAAAATTACATACTCGAACAGGCAGCTTAGACCCTGAAGCTTTCAAACACTCCAAGCAGTCCTTAGATTTTATTGGATCTTCACCCAAAGATCCAATTAAAAAAATAAAGTATTCCTCTCTATCAGGAAACAACAAAGTAACCTCGAGAGCTAATATGGATTCAAACCAGAAAACCGAAAATGTTTTCAATTTCACTGAGGCTGCAGGTAGTGAGGCTGTCATCGAAAAGCAGTGGCCATTGAGTGTCAAAGAGCAGGTGGATACGCTCGCAAGCATTTCTAATCAGCTTGCGCAGTTGTCCACAATGATAAGGATTCAAAGGCATCACATGGAAACAATCCATGGAACATCACATTTAGTGTCACATAAGCCGACGAGATCTGTACATATTCGATCCACCCTTCCAAAATATTGGGCTGATGATGAGAGTAGTCCTGCAAATAGCTAAATCAATGTCATTTATTTATAAAATAATATTATACACCTTGATTGTTTCTGAAAATCATTAATTTACAAATTTTTTCAAACAGTTTTATATTGAATTTTCTGTTTAACAGCTGATATATCTTGTATCAAAAAGCTTTATGTTATACATAGCAACCCAATCAGGGGATATATTGCAGATAGGTAATATTATGTCTAACTGAGTGAATAAACATTTCGTTTGGATTTTATGATTTAGTCTCTGATTTCTCTCAACAGAATTTATAGACGTATGTATAGCGATGATTAATTTTACACTCATAAAGACACAAAAAGAGGCTTTTACAACTCCTCACAGCTCAGTTGGAGCATTCATTATGGTCAAATAGTTGTTTGTTTCAATTTTAGTCAAAACTTGCGCTTATTTCAGCTCCTTAAGAGCAGCAATAGCGTTGTTTAACTCAGGAATATTAAACTTTGTGAAATCTTCCTCCAGTCTGCCCATCAGAGGCTCTATATCGCTTCTGTATTTTCTCGCAACTTGCACGAATCGCTCGTAGGTCATTTGGTACTTGAATTTATCTTTGGTATGGTACTCCGAAATCACTCTATGGAATTTCTATGATAAAATGTTTTTCAGAAAGTCAATCAGATTGGTTAGATTTACCTTGAATACGAGGTCGAACATCGACTGGACCTCTTCAGTAGCATCTTCAAGCCTCATCTGAAGCTTAGCTATCTCGTCAGTCAAATTATGTATTTTAGCCTATTTAAAATGATAAATTTCGCCTTCAAACCTGTTGCTACCTTTCTCAGCTCTGTCTTAGCATTATCAGCGCGGCTCAGGACTTTTGCGATGGTATTGAACAAGATTTCCCAGTATTTCTTGCAGTAATCAGACTGTTCAACTCCTCTTTCGATTTCCAAAAACACCCAATTGATAACCATTCCGTAATTGAGCAGTTTATAGGAAAGTAGCGCGTCTATCAGAGTAATTTGATGGAATTGAGAGCTTTCCCAGCATCGTTTAATTGAGTCCAGCATTACATACTGATCACTATCTTTTTTGAAGAGATGTTGCAAGAAAGCGAGGTAACGCTCGATCAAAGTATGAAAATGACTCAACGCTTTCCTATTATCAATTAATTCAGTTTAATGCGCAAACAGAAAGTTTTACGATCCTCTTTGCAGAAGGGAGTCAAAAAAGATTTCACCAAGCACTTCACCTGTAAAGAAATGATTATTTTAGCGAATTGGCGTTGAAGTTGGTTTACCAGATGCTTCAAGGTTGCTAGTATCACTCTGGACGAACTTAATCATCTCCTCAGAGGAAGCTTTCAGGTTAAGTTTGTCTTTGATGATCTCAGCATCAGAGAAATTGGCTTCCTTTGGGTTATCATATCTATTGATTGTGTCAGCGTTAGTTATGTGTCTCGTGTTATATTGATCACTTGTAAAAAACTGTAGACTCAGGGGGAAGTAGCTCGTGTAACTCAGCTGGGATGGCTTCGGCAATACGACCGCGGAAAGCTAAATTTACTAATTTTGTCAGCAGTGACTTGACAAAAACTTTTTTCATTTGATCGTCATCGAAATCTTTAACTTGGACCCTGTCGCAGGTTGATTAATTCAGTTGTTGTATTGGCAGCAGAAGTTGATTTACCATTGAGCCCAGTCCCATTCATACTTGTAATTAGCAATATAGTGAGAAAGCCACAAGGCGAATCTATCAACGAGCTCGATATCGAAGTTCTCAATTCCTTCATATAACACGGAAACAGCTTGCTTGATCTAGAGAGATATGCTGAGGTTATTTTCACTGTGTACTATATTATCCATACGGCAGAGTTAAACGTTGCATCTGTTCCCAATCCGATGAGAACGGAAGAATAGAAGATCAATTTGCTATCTGAGTTTGGAAGTCGGAAGGCCTCGCTGATGACGGCGTCAGCTATCAGATTTGGGCAGCGAAAATCGTTGTTTTGCATGAAGAGGATTTGCAGCAGCAATGCTTTGTTATAACGGAAAAGGCTTCGATAAAACAAGTTAGACTATCATAGAAATTGCCAATTCGCTTACAATACGTCATCGAGTATCCTTTCTCTCAGAATCAGGCGGTCTAATCGAGATTTTATCTCAGTTGCTAGCACATCCTCATCAAAGACTTGGAAGGCACAAAGGGATTGGTACACGCAATTTTCAACAACCTTTGCACAGGAAAAACGCGATTTATTCGAGAATTTTATGGCCTGTTTTACCTTGCTGTTGAAATAAAGTTTTTGACCTGAGCTCTTTTTGAGTTGAGTGATTGATGCAAGCTCTTCCTCGAATTCCTTATACGGTCTTGGGATGATTGTAATTGGTGCACGGCTATCAGATTCAATAAATTCAAGAATGGCATTCCAGAACTCTGACAATCGGTCCTAGCCACGAAAATACACATTTTTTTGCTGCTCATATATTTGAGGTAAATTACAATAGGTTTTCTGTCTTTGTAAGGGTTCATGACGGTAGCGTAAGAAACGTTGCGTTTATTCATGAGCGTCTTGATGAGCTGAATCAGGTTTTTGAATTCAATTTGACTCTTCTTCATCAATCCTTCAACCTTTGAAAGCAAATTCTTAGCAATTTTGCAACGAAGTGTCTTGCTACCACATAAGGAAGGACTGAGATTCCGAGATATAAGTAGTAATCGATTGAGGTACTGAGAGTCTTCTCAGCTTCATTGATGATCTCGAGCAAAATTTTGATGAAATTGAAGCTATTGATAACGCCCAAGTTCATAAGCTCTCCAGTCACCATAAGAAGAGATTTAGGAACCATAATATCTCCTGCACATGTAACGTTAAGCCAACCTGAGGTTATTTGGTGCTACCTCTATCCAAATGCTTTTGAAGATTTTCAAATAGCCTTTCAACGATGGTCTCACCGAGACTTGGATTCTTTGCACTGACTAAAGCAATGTACGTAGCGTAGACACCGGCTTTATGATTGATCAAACTTGCGCTGGGGTTTTTGTACATAAGACGCTGGAAATAATATGATCCTGTACCATTCTAAGGTGAGGTCGACGAGGTAGGCCTTATTGTCTTCTCCGCTCTCGGCAAATTTCAAAGCGACGCTATATAATTTTGAGATATCTCTCTTGAAATGTTCTTGTCCTTGATCTCCGACTCTGACGATGAGCTGCTTGATTCTGAAATGAGAGAATAAATGGAATTAGAGAAATGAATGCTTGCCTGTCTCTTTCGTTTTCGATTTTGGGGTGAGATTCAACCATTTTGGATTTACCAATACCCGCTAAATGATATTCAATTCAAAAGATTGAATAATTTCTATCAATCTATTGTGAATCTTCGCTTGGTTGAATTATTTATACTTGTCGCAACTTGAAAAAAATCGTTAATATCATTCTATTAACGTCTTATTCATCTTGTCACCGTATTATATCTCATTAGCCTCATACAGCTGTGCTGGAAAACAATTATTATGTATTATTATCCATCGAAATCTTTTCACCTCACGCAATAATTCGAGCCATGCTCCAGAAAAAAGACGAATGAGGAATACCTAGAAACTAATGAAATAGTGAAAGTAAATGGTTAGTCACAAGTAGCATGAATTCAAAAAGCAAACTTTGTTGTATTGTAAAATTTAGATCGATATTTAGGCGCGAAAGTCAAATCGCATATGAATTATTGAAGTCAAAGCAAGAGAAACAAAACTAATAAAGAGATTTCGATCAAGCTTCATAACATCTAGTGGCAGAAGTGGTGTCTTAATTTTTGGATCAAAGAATTTATTATTTGAAAAGCACTAGCTCAGCAAACCCAATAAGGGAATTTGCCTCTAATCTGCTTTTCAAAAGGCCGGTGCCTGAGAACACCAGCTTACTGAATATATCCTTTTACAACGCAAGTAACTACAAGTATTATCATACATACCATACCATGCCATACCATTACCTCAATATTTCAGAAAAGACATTTGATTTTAAAGATTTTTGTGGGATTTTGTGTTGGGGAGGGAGATTTTCATTACTCATCATTAGTATAGAGGAGTAACTAGCGAAGATTTACAAGCTATTCTGGGTTCATGTATTTTAAACTTCGAAACACAATTTTTCGCAAAAAGACCTCTTCGGTCCGCTACCTTGCTGCGAATAGCTCTGCACAAGTTCCTCTTAGAACTCGTCGAAAAGACCAAGACCGCCACCCATATCAACATCATCATCCTTTGGTTCTTCCTTAACTGGCTCTTTCTTAGTTTCTTTCTTGGCATCCTTCTTGTCTTCCTTTGGAGCTTCCTTCTTGGCTAAAAAGCGCAAAAATCAAATAAGCAAAGGGCGGCAGCAGAAAAGAGAGTATTTTTGAAAAAATAGGAAAGAAAGTGATATTAGGATTGATTGATGTAAAGTTAGCGTACCATCTCCTCCCTTGGCTGGGGCAGCACCACCGGCTCCACCGCCAACAGCGAAGAAAGTCTCGACTTTCTTGCCCTTAAGTGCGCGAACGAAGAATTTAGCGTAGGTGGCATCAACGGTGACTCCAGCTGACTTGGCAACGCTTTCCAACTTCTTTTCATCGAGAGCAACTCCGGCGTCGCTCAACAAAAGAGCAGCGTACACAGCACCGAGCTCTTGGACTTCGTGTTTTTGCAATTTAGCGACTTCAACGCTTGCCATTTTGTTTTTTTTACTCTGTTTGTCTAAAACAAGATTTATTAACTTTATCTCAGATATCCAATAAAGACTCTAAATCAAGTCCTCTTGTGGATTTCGCAAAACACCTACCTCGCTAATATTCCACAAAATTTGAAGAACTGCAACAGCCATAGAACATCTATGCTAATGCATTCTCCCTTCACGTTCCTTTGAATGATAGTGCTAGCTAATCCTACAAATCTGCGGAATATGTTTGCATTGTTGCCCGATTTGGAAACTATATCAATGTTATGATGAGGTGATTCAGGTGCGAGTTGAATTTTCGATATATTGTATGAATAGCTATTAGTGAGAGTCGTTAAAATCGATAATTACGATTGTAAGATTAATAGTGGAGCACAGATCACGAAAAAACGTGAACGTTCCGATCAGCTAAGGCTAAATCGAATGCAAAAATATACGAACTACCGCTATTTCTCTAAAGGAAAAATTATTGGAAAGCAATGTAAAAATAGCTAAAAAAAACAAAACCAATATTATTTGTTAGAGCCAATTTTAGCAGACTGTATATTCCTTGTGAAAGAACCTTGCTTTTTCATTCCTTGTTGAACGGCGGTTATTTTTGAATAATTCTTTTGAGATGTGGTATTTAACATCGAACTGTGAACATTATTCACGTCATAGCTCGTTCGCATTATAAGATTTTGTGATGCTTCCGTCAGGCTTTTCTCCGGCGTTTTCGTTCTGTTACGAGAACTTGAGAGCGGCTCTCGGCTACAAATTGGCGAATAAGCATATAACGAATGAAGATAAGCGGAGTACCTGTGGCCTTGAAGTCGCTTTGATAAATCGAGTTTCGATACGGGTTTCCGAAGAAACTGCTCCTGCGAGAAATCATATGACGTGTAGAAGGTACGGTCCCTCACTTTTTTCATCGGAGATGTACTATCTAGGGCTTTAGAGCTGTTCTTTTTCGAAAGCTTGGGCTTATTGCTCGAAGCGCTGTTGGTAGAATTACGTTCTGCTAGCTTTTCATTTGGATTTGTGAATGACACGAGTTTTTGAGTGTCTTTTGGAGTTTCATCCCTCTTCAAAGCGATTGTGGAATAACTTATATTAGAGTTTGAATAATTAGAATTTTTCGTAATATTCGCTTTCATGTTGGCTGCGTTGGTCCCGCTCAAGTTATGCGTGAGCGGCACTTTGCCGTTCAGTACTTCTTTTTGTGCTCGTTGATATAAACTATCCAAGGGATTCTTTTTGCCTGAGGAAGGATTCTGGCTTTTTCCTGATGAACTGAGTGGTCTTGTTTTTCCAGTACTATAAGTTTTAAAAGCTCCTTCTCTAGAGAACATCTCCTTCATGCTCATCTTTCCGGGGTTATATTGAGGCGTGATGGATTTATTTAAACTGTTGTTTTGGTTGTAAATTTGTTTGAGGCCTTCTGGCACAGAGGGTTCTGTCTCGAGATATCTCCTACTATTAAAGCTATCAGCACGAAATCATAAAAAAGCGGTTTCTTACGGATTGGATGCTGTTGTTGCTCTTGAATGTTTCTCAAGGAATGAAGTCGATTCGATTTTAGTTATTTTCGTCGGGTTTGGACTTCTTTTAACGCTCTTGTCTCTTCTTTCAGAGGATTTCACGTTTCTTTCAGGCACTTTGGGTCTCTCATTCTGGAAATAATTATCTTTGAGAATTCCTTTCTGAGTGTCAATTGTTGACACCTGAGTGGTGAAATTGGTCAAAAGGTCCTGCTTTGCATTTTGATAACTCTGCGCTGTGTATGTACGTCCTCCTTCAAGTCCACTGATCCCTTCATTATGAGTTTTTGCAACATAAGCAGATTCTTGCGTTTCAATTCGCTTTACATACGTATTTGTCGAATTATGGCTAAACATCGGGTTTGATTCCAAAAGTTTGATAAGTTTTTGATAAGTTGAGGAGCTTTTATCCCGAATCCTCACTTCGATAGGGATATCTGAATCGCTCTCATCGGTGAACCTTGGCTCAGAGAAATCATCGGAGAAATCTTCGTTTGGTTCGGTGCGTAGAATCTGCGCGCTGCTTACAAACGCTTTAGGGTTCTGTTCAGGCTTTTTTATATAAGTTTGCTTTTGATTTTGGGATGCAAGATCGTAGACAAGGACATCCTGCAAAGAGTCGAGCGAACTGTCATTTTCTGAAGCTGATTCCTCTGTTTTGAGCCTCTTGAAAGGAAAGACATATTCTTTGTTCGAGATTGATTTTTGGTAGCGTCTTTCGATTTCGACTCTGAAATCCTGGGCCTCTTCTTTGTTGTTGTGTTCAGGACGCAGATAGTTATCTTGCAACGAAAATTCATGTTTTTTGACTGGTTCTTTGTGAGTATGTTGAAGTTTTTTAAGAAGCTTATTCTGAGGTGGGCTCTGACTCTGATTGATTCTTCCCTGCTGATGAGTGGCTTTAGCTGATCGAATATTGTCTCGTCCAATTTTTTTCATTTCGCGATAAGTTTTTATTAAATCCTGTTTTATACTGCACAGCCTCATTAACAAAAAGCCATGAAAATTGTTGAAGAAGGCTTTTTGTCTTCGTTTTACTTTTTTGAGAGGATTCGAAGCAAGTTTGACTATTCTTAACTAAGAAACATAACCCTTTTTGCAAAGCAACACTAGTCGCAACAAGATAAGCAGTTATGATGGACAATGTGAAAAAGTGATAGTTGTTAACTGCATTTTTGTACCATCAGCTTGATTTATTTGACAATCAGTAAGTTACATTCCTTTTCATGAAAAGGATTCAATGATTTCAATAGACTGATCTTTGCTCGAAATGAAATGAAATTTTAGCTGGAGGACACAAATGAAACGACTGAGATGAGATTATTTGGACTCTAAGATCTAATCATTTTAAACAAAAGAGGAAGAGGAGCTCAAGCTGTGCAGGCTTTAAATTTAGAAAGTGAAAATTGCGTTAACTGACAACGATGTGCAAGGAGATACTTGAACTAGTAATTATTTTTTACTAAAATTTACCGGTAATTACCGAATTGGCATATAAAAAATTGGACTTTAAATACTCCAAAATCATTTAATAGAAGATGTACTTAGAAGCATTGAATTAAAAGCTCAATGAACCACAAACAAACATCCATTTTGCTCACCCAATTTCAGATATTCAATGACCTGCAAACTCTTATTTTAGGTAACTATATGTTTTTGTGATAGTTTTTATGCCGATAATCACTTCATTAAAATCTATAAATAAGCAAGACATTCTCTCGAGCTGCGAAAGGACAGTTAATTCGGTTGAAATCAAATTTCTCTAATTCACAATATCTGAAACACTGTACAATAAATCTTAGTTGTATTGTCTGAATTCAATAAATTTTGCTGCTATTTTTCAAAGCACATTAATTCTCAACTTCTAGGGGATTACATCATGGTAGAAAAGCAAGAGAAATGCAAGGCAGTCGGTGACTATTGCTATCCTTTAGAAGGAACGCCAATAGGCAAAGGGGCCTTCGCAACCGTTTACAAAGGTTCCCACGTAGACGATCCGAAAGATGTAGTTGCAATCAAAGTAATAAATGCACAAACTATACAAGAATACAAAGACTTTGCTGAACTCTTCGATCGCGAAACAGAGATACTTTTGAAAGTGAAAGGACCCCACATCGTAGAAGTGAAAAAAATCTTAAAAACTGGCAGTGGAAATTTGTACATAGTCACTGCTTTCTGCGAAGGAGGTTCTCTTGAACAGAAACTTACTCGAGAAGGAAAGCTCCCAGAGTCCGAAGCTTTAAAAATTGTGAAAGGAGTATGTGAAGCATTTATAGAGATCGAAAGCTTAAACTTAAAAAACGAAAAAGGAGAGAAAATGATGGTAATGCATCGAGATATCAAACCAGGCAATATTCTCTTTCAAAATGGGGTGATAAAATTAGCTGATTTTGGATTCGCGAAGCTGATTGAGGTAGGGAAGAAGAATATAAAAACGAATCATACACACCTTGGGAGTCCGAGCTACATGAGCCCGCAAATATTGGAGCAAGTTGAGTATTCTGGTAAGTGCGACATTTGGTCCCTTGGAATTATGCTTTTTGAAATGGTAATGGGAAAACTACCATGGCCTTCTTGTTCGATATATGAGTTGCTGCAAAATATGAAGGGGAATTCGTTGAATATTTCCCAAAGTGTGTCGAAAGAGTGTCGAGACTTGATAGAAAAAATGTTAAAATTCGAGGAGTCAGTACGGATAGATTGGAAAGGAATTTTGGAGCATCCAGCGATCACAGGAAAAAAACTTTTACCGGAGGAAACGATGAAGGTTTCTGATCCTAAAAGCAAAATAAAGATTCTTTCCAGTACGAGCCTAGTGAAACCTATGAAAATTAGTCAAGCGGATGAAACAAGCGAAGAAGTAAAGAAAGAGAACAAGATACCAGCAGAAGTAAAAACATCACAAAGAAACTCCAGTGGAATACAAATTCTCTCGATATCGAAGAGTAATGCTAGTGACACAATACCCCCACCACAAAAAAAATCTTCTAAAATTACATTTATTGAATGAGAAACTGTGCAGTAATGAGTGAATTATACAGTAATAATACCACATGAGAGTGGCTGACTATCACTGTGTTAATAATTTGTCTTTT
>ENA-UOUE01001904-UOUE01001904.1-compost-metagenome-genome-assembly--contig:-NODE-1904-length-11387-cov-30.449691_pt1 | contig 11387 bp, 14 predicted proteins | sample MGYA00238146_ERZ747223 | MGnify/ENA primary metagenome ERZ747223 (study PRJEB28781, sample SAMN06268865) | compost metagenome | isolation source: single cell | place: USA: California, Emeryville, Joint... | reverse complement strand
CAGCCAAAGGCTTTATAAAAGCCGATTCTTCTTTTCCAGCATTCCATGTAGAACGAGCATCTCTAAGAAATTCTCCTTTGATTTTTCGAAATGATGATATATTGAGCAATTGGAACTGTTCTCAGCTCCCAATGACTTCGCGAAGAAAATAAATTTCTCTGAATTAGGCTACATTCCTTGTTCGCCATTCAAAAAAACAGTAAAGAACCTGTTTTCAGTTTTTTGGTCCAAGAGTCAGAATCTCCTTCGGATGATGTTATGAAACTGAGATTATTTCAAAACATAACTCCTGTTTAATTGTAATAATTTAAAACGATTCGATAGTGTAATAAATGGTAAGAAAGTTTTCCTGAAACCCTGATTTCTCACCCAACTCCCTTATAGAGTAAAACTACTTGCACAAAAGCCATCGCTCTCTGGGAAGAAAAGCATCCAGGTGAAAGCGCCCAGGAAGCCGAAGTTGTCAAACTCAATTTCCAATACCCTCCAATTGAGAAGCTTGAAAGCAACGCTCTGAACAGTCTTACCAAATGCAAGCAGCTTTCCCTCTCCACAAACCAAATTGAGAAAATGATTAACCTTCCAAATCTAAGTATACAGACCCCTCCTTAGGCTTATCTGAACAAATGTTAGGAAATCTCGAAATTCTTTCTTTGAGTCGCAACAACATTAAGAAGATCCAGGGTTTAGAAGAAGTCGGACAGACCCTTCGCCAACTCTGGCTCTCCTATAACCTCATTGAAAAGCTTGACGGTTTACAACCTTGTGTGAAACTGCAAGTGCTTTACATCTCTGCGAATAGAATCGAAAAGTGGGATGAAGTTGATAAACTGGTAATCGAAGGTCTTGTTATATCATTATTTATGAAATTCCGATAATAGAAAGAAAACCCAGAACTTGAGACGGTTTCTCTCTGCGGTAACAAGATGTACGATGGAAAGGATAAAGGTATAAATTCTTGGAGTGATTGCGTTATCTGAACCAATTGTTAGATACTGGAAGCGCTATTGTTTACAAGAAAATCCCTACTCTGAAAAGTATTGATGGATCATTGGTAAAACCCATTTTCTCACTTTCAGTCTGTTAAATCGAATTAATTGATAGGTTGTCGATTTGATCAAGAGAGTCAAGATAGATACTGATTAAGTTCCTTACTTCTGAGTGAAAGAGAGATTATTGATTCAATTCATTAGCTTGAGAGATTGTTATGATTACTCTATTGTTTTCGTAGTGAAACCTGCAATTTGGATCTAAAAAAATCTCTTCGATCTAATATCAAAAAAGTCATTAATAACATAAGTTCTCTTCTTGCATTGATAAAGCAGCAAGTAGCTACTAAATAGATCGTTTGATAGCGATCTCTATTACCTTAATGAGAAGATAGTAATGATTTTACTCACAGTCAGAGAAAATTCAATAGAATTAAATATTTATTCAAGCTGGTTTATCAAAAGTAATATCATATTGTATAGTTTGCGCTGATGTTTGGGTTTACGAAAAACACGCAGAACCCTCGCGAGAGAACAATGACTGCACTACCCAACAAACTCTCCGCGAATCAAAAAGATGCACTAATGGGACAAAAGCATACTGAGCCATTAATTATCAATCAAGCAAATATCTTGGGCAAATTCGCTCGAGATATCACCTTTGCTGACAAAGTCGAAAAAGCTCTTGAAACAATGACGAAAAACAAGTCTGATGAAGCCGTTCTCGATATGCAAACCCTCAGTTCCATCTACTCGGACCAATTGAAGCTCAAAGGTGTTGCCAACCGAAACAAAGAGCTTGAGGAGGAAATAAGGCAGCTTAAAGAAGTTAACAAAGAGCTTTTGGAGAAAATTGAATTCGAGAAATTTAATTTTGATAAGCGCGAGAAGCAGTTTGAGGAACATATTAACCAGCAAAATGTGAGGATAGAGCTTTATGAAAAGCAGAAAAGCGAATTGCAGCAAGAAATCGAGCGACTGGAGCATTCGAAAGCTGCATTATATGAGAAAATTAAAGAATCAGAAGAAGTAATGTGCAGTATACACCTGATAATTAACATTACATGATGGTAGGAAATAGCGATACTTCGATCCCGGCTGAAGCAAAGAGAAGAGGAGCTTGAGAGAAGATCTAAAGAAACACAGGATATTCACTTCGAATTGCAGAAATACATGAATGCAATGGGAGAATCAAAGGAAAGATTTCATGAAATTTTAGAGATTGTCGAGCAGAAGATGGATTTTAGATATATGATGTCCTCAGAAATTGGGCCTTGGGTCTGCGAGTTCTTAGAGCCTTCAGAAATAGTCGGTCTCCGTCTGGTCAACAAATTTGCAGCTGCAGCTATCAAAAATCAAATTGTGTACTCGAATCTACTCGCAAAGAAGATCATGGTAAAACATAAAACAACTCAACGAGAACTACTCGAAAAACTCAGTAATAATGAAAGAGTTTCTTGTTATAGCTAATACTTGAATCATCTTCAGGCTATCATATGAGGAGGGCTACAGAATACGAGGATTCGTATCTAAAGCATTGCTATACAAAATTCATCTCTCTAGATGAAATTGCAGGCGATTATATGCCTATGGTAATACAAAATGCTGAGAAAACGACAGGTTTGCTTGATGATCTCAATTATACAACCATGAAAAGAGGTATGGCATGGGTTTTAGTAGCATTCGTTAAATATTCTTTGTGGGGACCTAGTCGATTTGATAACTACGCTGAAAGAATCTTTTGTCAAAACTACTAAAGAGCAGCAAGTGAAGCTCTCTTTCGGCATGATTAGCGCTGCAAAACCGTTTGGAGAAAACCCAAGATGCATTTTCGTTCCAAGTGACACTGCAAAAAACAAAAAGGAAGACAAAAAGCTTGTTTTGCAGAAGGTATGCATTTTTGACACATGCGAAAAGCTTATTATAAATTTAGCTGAAATTTATGGTGAATGAGTTTTATGGCACATTCCAAAAGCATGAAAAGGTCTTAGAAGAGAAAGATTGGCAGAGCTTTTTCTTTTTTTCCTTTTCTCAGCTGCTTGTGTACTGCAAATATCTCCTTCAGGAAGCAAAGGTTCATTCTTTACATTTTTTGGTATTTTTGTTGCTGAAATTGAATAGGAGCTGGAAGGACTCAAGGATCATTTGCTTGCGAAATTTGATGACACGAGACTAGCTTTGATCAGTCTGAGAGGCCAAATGGATGATCTCAATGAAAGATACGCGACAGAAAAACGAGTAAGATAAAAAAATTTAAATATCCGAGATGTATATCTATTGAACCCTGGTTGAAATAGATGAGGGATTATTTCCATCAGAAGGCCAAAGATTATGAAGCTGAGATTCACGCGTGCAATTCTACAATTTTCAAATATACAGAAACAATCAAAGTAATATCAGGAAATTTTTGAGTCAGATTGTCACTAAATTTAAAAGAATCTTAATATTACGCTGAGTAGCAGAGAGCAGGAGCTCAAAGAGCTGAAAGAAAATTATTCGAACAGCGATATGAAGATGAAAGTATTGGTTAAAGAGGTATGTGGTCAGATGCTGTGGTGGATTTTAATAGTTATTTGCTAGATCAAGTCTTTGAGGAGCAAGAACAAAGAACTGGAAGATCATAAAGAGTTTGCGAAGAAAAATTATAAAGATCTTATTTGGCTTCTCAATCGCATCGAACTACCCGAATCCACACTATAAGGTCGATTTTACTGGTTTTTCTTAGCTCACAAATTTTATTTGTTTTGCTCGGTTATATATTGTGTATATTTTTGTTTTTATTGATCTCTTATTAGTTGAGAGTTTACGTGGTGTTGCTGAAGTGTAGGAGCCAGCATCAGTGTGATTTCTGAGATGAAAAAAAATTTAACCAGCTGTTTCTCAGTTCGTATATTTACGGAAGCGGTAGAAGACAAAAATAAGTTGGTTGATAAGAAAGTCATTTAAGCAATTAACATCTCTAACCTCAATCATTAACTCTTTTCTTACACATCTAAGTTTCTGGTGCCCTGGAATTTCAAATTTTCATTATTACATTTTTTTGCAAGCGTTTCAAAAGAACTATAGTCGATTAGACAATTTTTAAAATTTGAATTAATTTACTGGGGTGACTCGCGTGAAAACCCTTATCAGAATACTATCTCAGAATCGACTTTTCAATTCATTTCCACTTTCTACTAAGTCTCCATGATATTTCGCTTATTAGCCCATTACTTAATAATTGAGCTTTGATTATCCTTGATCTAGTCGTCAAAAATAAACATTATTTCCTTTTAATCACCTGGAACCTTCTGAATGAGGATGCTATCACTGATTGGCGCTACTCCTAAAAACTCAAATTCCTAGCTTTCTATTCCTCCAAAAGCCAATTTTCTATTCTATTACATGCCAACTCAACTTGAATTCTTTTTTAAAATATAAATTAGATAAGAAAAAAAATACCTTTCAAACTTACAATTTTTCCTATCGATAAGAAAAAATGGAGCAGAAACAACCAACAAAGGAAATGGACAAGAAGGAAATGGATAAGAAAGAACTAGACAAAAAGGACGATAAGAAAGATAAGCCAAAGGTCGTCGTCCCAAAAGGAAGACACGCTTTTGAAGTCTCAGGTGATCCTGATCAAATTAAGTCGCTTTGAGCTGACTCTTTTATTTTGAAACCACTCAGGCACAACTTTCGTCGTCGACGAGAAGTACGAATTCATTAAACTCATCGGTCATGGTGCTTATGGAGTGGTTATTTCAGCTCAAAATAAGAAGACTGGTCAAAAAGTCGCTATTAAGAAGGTGAACAGATTTCCTGTGAACAATTTTTGAAAACTTTTTATGCGAGCAGGTTCCAAATGCATTTGAAGACCTCATTGACGCGAAAAGAATTCTCCGAGAAATCAAGCTTTTGAAATTCCTTGAACATGACAATATTATTCAACTGGTTGAGCTCCCAAGACCTGAGACTCGCACTGGCTACAACGACATCTACATTATCACCGATTTGATGGAAACTGACTTGCATAGAGTCATCTACTCAAGACAGGTAATAGAATAACTCTCTTTTTTTCAGAATATAAATTACTCTCGACCAACAGGATTTAACTGACGATCATATTCAATATTTCGTCTACCAGATACTCAGAGGAATGCTGTTTATCCACTCTGCAAACATCATTCATAGAGATCTTAAGCCAAGCAACTTGCTCCTTAACAAGAATTGCGACTTGAAAATCTGTGATTTCGGTCTTGCTAGAGGCATGGAGAACGAAAATGAGTTCAAGACAGAGTAAGAACACTAAGTCAGAGCCTTTGGGATGCTAATTATCATATTCTCTCATAGATACGTAGTTACGAGATGGTATCGAGCTCCTGAAGTCATTCTTAACGCCTCAGAATACGGAAAACCTGTCGATGTATGGTCGGTGGGATGTATCTTCGCTGAGCTTCTCGGAAGAACTGCTCTTTTTCCAGGTATAACTCACAAAATTTTACTGTCATTTAAAATTATTCTGGTGATCAGGCGAGGACTACTTGGATCAAGTGCAAAGAATCATCGCTGTCTTGGGAACGCCTAGTAACGATGACATGTCTTACATAGGAAACGAAAGCGCGATTAAATACATTAAATCTTTGCCAAAGAGAACTAAACAAAACCTAAAAACTCTATATCCAAAGGCCAATCCAGTTGCTCTCGATTTGCTTTCAAAGATGTTGGTTTTCAATCCTGACCGCAGAGCCACGATAAAGGAATGTCTTGAGCATCCTTACTTCGAAGGCTTGCACAATCCTGAAGAAGAGCCAGTTTGCGACAAACCTTTTGACTGGGCATGGGATAACTTTGAGCCCACAAAAGAGCTTCTGCAAAGCATGGTTTACGATGAAGCGGTTAAATATCAGACCGGAAAGTAACTCATTAGAGGAAAAATTTAATATCTTATATGGGAAAGAGTTGTATATTCTGTAATACAAGTGAATATTTCTCCCATACATATTCGTACTTCATACAGTAATTCCGAAAGCTGCTACAGATTGACTCAATAATATCGTTCTCATCGTTGAAGAAGAAAGATCTTCTCTCTCTCTCAAAATTGTTTTTAACAGCATTATTTCCATAACTTACACAAATAATCTAAGCGATAATAAAAATAAATCGTAAAGGATCGCAATGAAACTAGGAGAACTACAAACCTTAAAAAAATCAAAATCGACTGGCATGCCTATCCACCTCAAGTACGAGTCAATTTCACCAGCAACAAAGTTGCTAGAGAAGCGCCGCTTACTCTATGAGCGCCATGATAGATACGAAGAGCAGCAGAGAATCTTCAAAATGTAACAATTCATACCATAAGTTCGTAGTAACCTTGAATTCTGCAGAGATGAAGAAAATTTCAGACAGGAAGAGGAGGAAATCAAGGAAAAGGATAGAAAAATCCAAGAGGAACTTATCAGATACTGTAAATACCTCCAGGATAATGATGCAAAACGAGCAAGATACATAAAAAAATTCAAGGAAGAGCAAAAAGCAAAGGAAGCGAAAGACATTGAAATCGCAAAGTTAGAAAAGAAACTCGAGGATGTCCAAAAATACTCCACAAAACTCGAGCAGAAGATGAATTCCATGAGAAAATACGAGGATTACCTCGAGTCAGTTGTAAGAAGGTCACAAGACCGTTTTCCGAATCTTGAAGCTTTATACCAACACTATGCTTCCTTGAAGAACGCTCAGAATAAATTATCTAATTTATCATCAAATATGGAAAAAAATCTTGAGAGCAAGCGAGTTTCCTATGCGCTGCTTGAAAGGGAGAAAAGCAGCGAGGTGGTCCTGCTTAACAACGACATAACAGGCTTACAGAAAAAATTGGAGGTGAGATTTCCGTGGAATTTTCATGTGGGTAATGTGAATGCGCTGATTAGGATATTGAAAGAAGAAGACAGGAGTTGCAAGCGTCGGTTGAGCAAACGACCAATGAAGCAGAGGGAAGAAACCTTAATCTGCACCAGATTTTGAGTGCGATTGAGAATATATATTCGAGGTGCTTGGAAGGGTTTAGGCAGATAAAGGAAATAGCGGAGGAGAACAACGAAAGAAAAGAAGGCGAAGACAAGAAGGATATGAAAGTTACAAGCCCGCAAAAAGACAAAAAGGAAGATAAAACGAAAATAATTATTGGTGAGGATCAGAAGAAAAACCGTAATAATATTCTTATAATCCAACAGTCCTAACAGCAATTAATCCTAGTGGAAGAAGCTACTGACAGATTGAAGAAAATTAGCAATCATATGCAAGATTTTAGCAAAATTATAGCTTTCATCAGACAGGAAATGAAACAAGAAGAAAAGCAAAAGAAAACGCTAAAATCACATACATAAATGTGAACTCTTGCATTTTGGATACAAGGTTGTGTTTTTTAAATCTTAGAAAGTGGGTAGAAGCGATGTTATTGGTGTTTTTTTTTTTATTGATGTAACGAATCTGAGTGTTGTTTCTTTGAAGTCGCAACTTAATAGCAAATACACTTAGAATGTTTCATTTCCAGAATGACTTGATCTTGAGGTAAAAAAAAGTAACAAAAGAGATGGTAAAATTTACCAATATCTTCAATTCTCCTTCTGGAGCATTCCTAAAGAACGGAATATTTACAGTTATTGGTGCTTTAAATAAGCTTGAAATTGCACATATGAAAAGCTTTCTCTGATTCAATACTGAGACTATGCTAATATATATATAGCCTCAAATTTTTTATATATGTAGTGCAGAACAATCTACCACTCAACTTTTCATCGATTTTTTCCCTTTATTGTCACACAAACGAAAAGTAAAAAAAAAAAGAAGGGTTTTTCACAACAGACCAGTTTCCTTAAGAATGAGTTTGATCAATATACTAAGTTTCTTAGTACATTGCAGGAGATGTGCTGATCTGAACGGAGCTTCGATCAGATGATTCTTTCACGCTTTCAACAAGAGGTAGCTGATCACGAGGCACCTGAGTGAAGAAAATTATACACTCACTTGAAAATAAGTATTTACTTTATTTTTGCTGAGGGCACTCGATTCCATAATTCCCATAGAAGATCTTGCAGATTTGGATTTTTCCCATTCCAATTTTTCTTGCAGGCTGGATTTTCTCTTGGGACCAAATCTTCTTTTACTTGGCTCGTTTTCTTGCCTCTGGTAACGAGAGAACTCGAGGAAAACATTCTCTAGCGTCGTATGATAGATTGAAAAATCGCTAAGATCTCCTTTCTTTTTGAAATGCTCAAGCACTTCAAATGCCTTACTGAAGACGAAATTCTTGCCAGGGATCTAAATGTAAGCAAAAAATATCGCATTTAACATTGCTGTAAAGATGATTAGATGAGTACCTGATAGGTTTCATAGACCTCGCTGTCATCCTGTTCCAGGAAGACAGCATCAGGACTGACTTCTTTGATAATTTCGACCATGGATCCTTCAAATTGGCTTCCTCTTGACAGGGTCACTTTGTAGCCGGATCCGTATTTATTCTTCAGATAGGAAGTGCTTCCGATGCACACAAATCGTCCGTTAATCATGATGCCTGAAAAAAATATAGTCATTACTCATGAAAAAAAGCGTTTTTATTTACCGATCTTTGAGCAAAGAGATTCGGCTTCAGGCATCGAATGTGTTGTAAGCACGATAGAAGAGTTTCTCAGAGCAAGAGTCTGCTTTATCGTATCCCATAAATACACTCTTGCAAGGGGGTCAAGTCCAGTGGATGGTTCATCCATGAACTGCATGCTGGGAGCTCCAATTGAAGCCAACGCGACGCAAAGTCTTCTCTTGTTTCCTCCGCTCAGCTGTGAGCTTCTTTTGTTTTGGTGCTGTCTGATATGTAAAATATCCAAGAAATAGTCAACATTTTCCTTGAGTTCAACACCACTGAGGCCTTTTATCCTTCCAAAGACAACCAGATGCTCTCTCACAGTGAGCAAGTCCCAGAGAGAATCAAACTGAGGGCAAACACCACAGTCTTTGTAAATGCTGAATTTATTTTCAGCGTCAAGAGACTTGCCGTTTAATTTGACCTCTCCTCCGGTGCGGCTGATTAACTGAGTAATAATGTTGAAGGTAGTAGATTTTCCTGCTCCGTTAGGGCCGAGAAGCCCGAAAATCTGCCCTTTCTCGACTCCAAAAGAGATATTCTTGACTGCTTGCTGTCCGGTAGGATAGATCTTTTGTAAGTCTTTGACCGTGATAACATCTTCATTATCTGGGTCTAGCATTCGCTTTATCTCTGTTTCAGCGTCTTCTGTTGAATTAATCAAGCCATCATTGTAGTCTTCAACGGTTTCAGGTAGTTTGGTGTTTCTCATCTTCACACTTGCTTTGTGATTCTCAATTACCACAGTAAGGATCATATAGCCGATAGCTTGAGCTGCGAGTATTCCGACATAAGCCCAGATGTTTGGGATCAGACTTGGAGGGAATACGGGATTTTCCGAGGCATCCTTTCGAGGATTCAAAGCGAAGAGTCCTTGCTGATAAGCAATACAAGGTCCAATTACCATGCCAAGCACTTGTAATGCTTCTGAAGACTCCTTGAATTTTAACCAGCCAAGAAGAGCTTGTGCCACAAACGGTACAAAGTAGAAAACTAGGGAAAAAAAAAATATATTAGACACCAGGGCGATGCTTCGCTTGCTTACCAAGGAGAGCTAACACAGGATAGAATGAAGTGGCATCCAGCGAAGATGTATAGGCGAAACCCCAGAAATAAGCTACGGTGACGTTTGCGCAAACAAAAGCGATTGTGAGGCAGGAGAAGGCTCCCATATCAGCAAGTGCGAAGTCTATTTGTCTATTTTGATTTAATGGAAAAAATTATTTGAGTGGTTTTTGGGTTGATCTTTACCTAATGTAGACCAAAGCAATCAAGAAAAGGACAAAAGTCATGATGATTGAGAAATCGAAGAGGAAAGTCCCAAGCCAATAGGCCGAATTCTTGCAACCCATCACCCGTAAAGCATACCTACAGAGTGAGTTATAAGAATAATTCCAAGGAAAGTTGTTATTACTTCGTTTTCTTCTCTCTATCATAGACCGTACTTCCACAATAAATCGAAGCGTTTGCTGTGAATCCGATGCAAATGAAAGCGCAAAAACTAGCCAGGCGTTGAGTCTCGTCTTGTATAGAAAATGGAAGGATGATGGCTGTAATTATGAAGGCGATAGGCTGAATGATCGCGTAGTAACCCTGAGGACTTCTGACAGTGACTAAATATCTCTTCATGAAACATGCTGCTAGTTGAGCCCAAAAGTTATATGTCGCCTTCTTATTCACACTGGCTGGGGCTTGGCTCAAGTTGATAGCTGTCTCTTGATCCTTCTTTCCTTCTTCGATAGAGATATTAAGAAAAGCGTCTTCTAAGCTGTTCATTTCAAGATTTAACTAAGAACAATAGCTCATGAGAAGGAAAGTCACTTTTTAGAAACGGAGTACCTGAAGACCATCTTTTTCCTCAAGAGTTCTAAACAATTCAGCAAATTTCGACTGAGAAGAGAAAGGAAGGCAGAATTTTAAAGAGTCGCTTGAGGTTTGAGTCACATTTGTCGCTGATGGGATGATTTTTTTCACGATTTCAGTGAGCTCTGGTTTAAGACTCTCGAATTGATTGACGATTTCATGACCATACCTGAGAATATAATTGAGCGATTATTGATAAATTGCTTGGGTACTTGGGTGAGATGAAGAGGTGATAGCCAACACCGAACTTCTTCTTAATAAATTCAGGACTTCCAACAGCAAATAGAGTTCCTTTTGACATCACACCGATACGATCTGCGAGTTCATCGGCTTCTTCGAGGTAATGGGTGGTAAGAACGATCGTTTTTCCTTGGCTTCGAAGATCTTTGATGATATTCCAGATTATTCTTCTTGAGGCAGGGTCCATAGCAGAGGTAGGTTCGTCAAAGTAGAGAATTTGTGTTCCACCCATCAGAGCCATAGCTAAGCTTAACTTTCTACGATTTCCACCACTCAGCTGTGATGAAAGCTTCTTTTTGTCCACTAACAATCCAACCTATTTTTCAAAACATTATTGCGCGATTCAGAAAGAGCTTTATTTACTCTTTGTAATTGCATATTGATTTCTTCTTGGACCTGGTCATGTGGGATACCTCTAATTTCAGCCAGCAGGCGCAAATTTTCTTCGCAGGTCATAAAAGGCAAGCACAAGTCTGTTTGTGGACACACTCCGATTTTGTCCTTGACCTCATCAAATCTTGTGATAAAGTCCTTTCCAAAGTCTATTTGTTGTCATTGAAAAATGGATATTAGCACAGGAAAACAGCTGGCTCGTTTTTACATTTGATATCGCCAGAATCAGCGCGACTGAAGCCAGTCAAAATATTTATCGATGTGGTTTTCCCAGCACCATTATG
>ENA-UOUE01001903-UOUE01001903.1-compost-metagenome-genome-assembly--contig:-NODE-1903-length-11392-cov-7.159700_pt1 | contig 11392 bp, 3 predicted proteins | sample MGYA00238146_ERZ747223 | MGnify/ENA primary metagenome ERZ747223 (study PRJEB28781, sample SAMN06268865) | compost metagenome | isolation source: single cell | place: USA: California, Emeryville, Joint... | reverse complement strand
CTTCCGGACCTTAGACTCCAATTCTCTGTTCGTCAGCTGCAGTTTATCCGCCAACAACCCGCGATCTTTCCAGTAATTTATTTCATCTTTCTGGTCGTTTAATAGGTTGTTCAATCTTTGATTTTCGTGGACGAGCAAGGGGATTTTCGACTCGATCTCGGCGTATTTTTCCTGCCATTCTTCAACGTCTCTGTTCCTGTCGACGACAATCCCGTTGAGTCTTTCAACCTCATTCGCTACGACTGAAAGACGGTTTTGAGCCTCCTGGAGGTGGCTAATTTCCCTCTCAGCTTCGTAGCAGCGGTTGCGGTAGTTTTCGAGCTCTTTGTTTTTGGCTTCGAATTGCTTGTTGAGCAGCTCGAGCTCGTGAGCGAGTTGAGCATTTTGTTTTTGGAGGTCAGCGGTCGTATATTTCCCTTTCTCAGCTTCGTACAACCGAGAGCGCCAGACTTCATTGTCTTTTGTGGCTTGGTTAAGTAAATCAGCTTGCCTTTGGTTGTCTTCTGAGAGCTGCTTGATGTAGCGTTCGAGTTCGAATATATGTGCGTCTTTGGATTGTGCGAGGTTCCTGTCTCGAACTGTGCTATCGAGAAGCTCCTGGAGGTTTCGTTTCTCTTCCTCTAAGATTTTGACTCGCATTTCCAGGAGAGATTCGCGCTCAGAGTCGCCAACGTAGTTGCGAAGTCGGTCTAATTCGTCCTGGAGTTCGAAGTTGACGGCGTTGAGTCTCTCTATCTCAACAAAAAGCATTACAGTCCTGATTGCGTGGGATGTTGGGTCTGTGGAATTGATATTCATGGGTCAATAAAGTATGATGATTTGGTATCTTGAAACGATAGAGTGACTTAACGAAAAAGATTAATATTGAATTTTCTGACTGTTAAATTCTTTAAATAAATCTCAGTTTTCAGTTATAATTACTTAAAGACAGAACTGAGTAAATAATTCAGCATCAGGTCTGAGATAACCCATAAGCATGCATTTGATAATAGTAGTAGGAAAAGGTCCCAAATGGCTCGACTTTGATTTATCGCTTTCTCTACCAATAATTGTAGAGCAGAGCATAATATATCAACACTACTCACAGATGTTTATTTTCAATGACGATTGATAAGTACAGATCTCATGAAGTTAACTTTGGAATTGTTGTTATTTTGAGTAATGTTTACCTCCTACCTAACACAAGTCAGCCCAACTTTAAGCATTGTGTGGATCACAAAGTTGGATACTCTTATTCCATTGAAGTCAGATCGACGACGACAAAAACGTATGAGCGCAAGATTTAGGCAGTTCGCGCTTAATGGCAGATTTCCAAAATTATAATTCAATGACGGATTGCAGCACAAGTAGCAAACAGAAGCTTAATAGAATTATGGAGTCGTGACCATACGCGATCATAGGTATCTGCCAAACAAATAACAAAGATTCTCAAAAGCTGAAGCCAAACGTCCTCTATCATTGAGACAGATACAAACATTTTTTTTCGTCGATATTTGAAGCAGAGGATTCTTTGTGTGTTAAATAGGTTGAAACTTACTAAAAGGAATAAAAAATTCTTCAATATTTGATGTCAACTAAAACTCTTGCGGTCGGTTCGATTTTGTCATTTTCTTTCTTATTCTCACAAAACTAAACAAAATTCTTTCTTCTAAGACTGTAAATTCTAATCCATTATCACTATCATTCTTTCAACTTTTAGCCCGAAATAGACACTCAAATATTCACCCGCTCACCTTAATTGATTTGTTCCCTTTTTCGTTCCCAGTAGCTTTATATGTGAGTCATATAGCTCACTCGAAAACGATTTGTTGGAATTATAGCATCTAATATTCCTTTAGATCTCTATTTATACACAATCTACCCACTTTAGCAGGTATGAAAAATAATTTTGGCAAAATCTGTGCAATTTCCATTTTAATTAAACAAAGTACTCGAACAGTTTATTACGGCCAATGATTGCCATTTCAACGACTGAAATAATTTGGTTCTTCGAAATTATCAATCAAAACCTCCGTTTATAGTCAGTTCAAATAATTCAGTGCAGTACTGATGTGTTCTTATAAGCGAAATTATTTTTATTAAAAACCGTAAATAAAATGGCGGACATAAAGCCTCAAGACCTCCCTCGAGAAAGAGCGCTGATGAAAATACGAATATATCTCTCGACACTTATCTTGTATACTCTGCTCTGGTGGAGGAGCTATTTCTCAAACTTGCTCTATTTGTTTACGATTGTTGTGACCTCGACTCATGTGCTAATTTTATGCCTGGTGATCAAGCAATCGAAGTTGGTTCAGCCAATAAATGCATTATTTATTGGCCTAATTCCAGCATCCATGGCGTTTTTGATGCCAAATAATCTCTTGTTTGCGATTACTGTGCAGTTCATGTCTCTCAATTATGGGCTCAACGAGCTTGGTTGGCAGCATATGCCTATTCTCTTTGGAGGAAACGCCCTTACTTGGATAGCATGCTATCTATATTACACATCGCAGGGGTCAAGCGAGCCAGAGATTTTGGCTGTGAAGAACTTTTTGCAAGACAGGAGCCAGGTTGGTCAGATTCTCCTCGGTTTCGTGATGTATTATTTCAATCTAATGCTGCTCTCAGCTGACAAACACATGAATCTGCAAACCCAAAAGCAATACGAATCGAGACTCCTCAAGTTAAACACAGACCTCGAAGCTGCCAATAGCAAGCTCCAGAGATCTAACGAAGAGCTCCAAGAGGCCCTCGAAGAAAAAGAGAATTTCATTCTGAGATTTTCTCATGAGATACGCAACCCACTTAACAGTCTTCTCGGGAATATCGAGCTTTGCTATGAGCAAACAACCGATAAAGAGCTCGAACAAATGCTGAAAGACGCCAAAGTAAGCGGAGAAATCCTTCTCCAGCTGCTGAATAACGTCCTGGATACGGCGAAAGTGGCCACAGGAAGGCTTGAAGTTTCATTGAGCACCCAAAAAGTCCGGCAGTTTCTTGAAAGAGCATGGGTAATCTGCTCTGAGATTATTCGTAAGAGGAAGCTGTACGGTTGCTTGTCTGTGAATATGAACGTTCCAGAGGTGCTCGAATTTGATCATCATAGACTGATGCAAATTTTGATAAATACTGTCTCTAACGCCGCGAAATTCACAGATCAAGGCCACGTGAAGGTGTTTGTCGATTTTATTGTCGGATCTGAGATTAGTAAGGAAGACATGCTTCCTAAATACGGAATCCTACCACAATCACAGGATAGGAAATTCAAAAAGAGTTTAAATGGAGATGATACCGAAGAGAAATCCATGAGCTTCTTTGAAGAGAAGCCCAATATCTATTTTGAGAGTTTGACTTTAAGAGGACGCAAGCATTTCAAAGTAAATCCGGATGCCTTCCTTCAAACTCAAGCTTCGCCCCTGAAAATTCCACTATTTACTGGCAACTTCATGGGAAAGTGTGAAAATCAACAAATTAACACAAGAAAGACCGACAACTCTTTAAAGAAGCCGATGGGATGTCACCGCACTCCTAAAGAAGGCTATATCAGATTCGAGATCACTGACACTGGATGTGGAATCTCCAAGCAATATCTTGAAAACGTGTTTAAGAAATTCCACCAGGCCAATAATAGTAGCACATCCAAACGACAAATTGGGACCGGCCTGGGACTCTGGATCACTAAAGAGATCATTGAGAAAATGGAAGGAAGCATTGAGGTGTTCTCCCAACAGAATAAAGGCACTACCATAGTAATCATGGTCAAGTCAAAGTCGGCTCCTTTGCCTCCTCTCCATCTCAGTGTTAGTTTACCAACCTTCTCCATTCAACACATTCCAAACAACTCTCCAAGGAGTGGGAGAGTGCTAATAGTTGAAGATATCATTTATAACCAAGAACTGAACAAAAAATTCTTCATAAAGTGCGGAGTTGAGAAAACTAGTATCACAATAGCCAACAACGGCAAAGAAGCCGTGGATCTCTTCCTCAGTAAGGAACCACAGCATTTCGATTTGATTCTAATGGATATTGATATGCCCATTATGGACGGGAAGAAAGCCGTTCAAATCATTCGGAAAGAAGAGAAAAAGAGAGGCTGGAGGCCTGTAAACATCGTTTTCTTAACAGGATTCGCTGAAGCAAGGACTCAGAAGGAGCTAGTTGATGAAAGAGGCGAATATCGAGCAAATGGATTCTATTCAAAGCCAGCATCGGTAGACACGTTCAAACGAATAGTGAAGAATTTTATGTCTTCAAGCAATGAAGCTCATACCATCGAAGATGAATTCTTTGATTTTCCGCATACAGAGGGTTCCCCTCGACGCTTTCCAAAAAATCAAATAAATGACAGACTAGTGCTTGTTGTTGATGATGATTCGTTCAATTTAGAAATGATCACCAAAATGCTTAAACTGTGTAAAATTAACACTATAGAAGCTCGCAATGGAGAAGAGGCGATTCGGGTGTATGAAGAGAATTGGAAACGAATCAGCTGTATCTTGATGGATTGCGAGATGCCTGTGTTAGATGGCCTCGAAGCGACTCAGCGAATACTGGCGAAGCATGCTCAACGAGGTGCTTTGTCAGGAAAGAGGATGAATATATATGGGCTGACTGGGCACGTGGGGAAAGAATATCGACAAAAGTGCTTAGACGTTGGAATGAAGGACATTCTTGAGAAGCCTATCAATATAGAGGTACTTAGCACGCTCTTGAAGGATAATATTCCAAAATAACCCTAAAATATAATGACGCAGGTCATTACATTGTACCTTTTAAGTATGTGTTTATGGTAAGATATTTGGGTGAAATATGTGGAAGTAATTATGTGAAAAAAAAATATCAGACAGTATAACTCTTTCAATAACACTTAGTAATTTCTTTCTTCTTTATTTTAACAGAACTTTCTTTTACAGTAAAATTTCTGCTAAGTCGGATTTGACTGTTATTTCTTGATAGCAAATTTGTGAAAAAACTTTTCTCAGATTTCTGCAACGAGTAAACAAGTTTTCAATGTCATATCTTCAAAAGAAGTATGATTCCACGAAGAGATCTTAACAAATCTGGAGAGAGACATTATTTTCTTACTCTGGAAATTTTTGAGGTACTAATATTTACATTCAATCTCGCTTACTGGACTTTGCTACGACCCAAAGTAGCGCGTTGTTGGAGTCTATGAAGTGAAAAGAAATGAAAATAGGCAGATTAAAACACCTTTTTGTCGTGTTCCATCATCGAAATTCGAAAATGTCATGTGCTAACTTACAATTTCACCAATCCAAATATTCACGTGTTGCAGTGTGAAATCATAGATCTCAGAATTGCAACGCATAATTTATTTTAAGTCGTTTTAACAAAATTTAGTTAGAACTTAATGTTTGACACAGACTCTGTGTCAAAGATAAACACATCAGAGCTATTATTCTCTCGAAAATAGGCGAAACGATTACATTGGTTGTATGCTTTCATCTTGTAATGAATCCAACCTATCTATGAGATATTCGTCTCTTACAAAAGCAAATGTTGTATTTTCAGCATTATAACAGAAAACCTCCAATTTTCAGTGACGGGTAAAATGATAAAGGAGTGTTTCGAAATAATTCTTCAGTTTAAAGTTATGGGAGGGATGCAAGTCCGCTTAGAAGTCAGTCATGCAGAGAGGTATATGGAAAGAAACTACGTATTTTTATAGGAAAACTGCATGATGGTTGAAACATCCCTCAGCGACGACAGCATCTTCGTAGCTCGATAACGTAATCGGTAAGATTTCACGTGTAGAATAATTTTTATTTCTCTCTCTTCACTCTTACTATTGCAATGCCGAATATCCTCTTAGAAACACCCAAAATTAAATCTTGAATCTACAATGAAGTGCTACCGACATACTTTGATTTGGCGATCTATAGAACTGAAAATACCTAATAAATGACATTTTTACCACCAAAATCTTTCTTTCTCTTCACCAAATATTTAATATGTATATTTCTTCTCTAATCTCCTAATCTCCTAAGCCGATGTTAACTAATGCAGTCACATTAGAGAATCAGGTGAGTTATTTTTGCTATGATTTAGTGGGCATTGCCTCTAATATTTAATCGTATAGCTGCCTGCTATTCTCTGACCCTATTCCAAGCCCAATCCTCGAAAGCTATAGTGAGAACCTCACTATCTTGTTGAATTTGTTGATTTTATTGAAAAGAAATCAATGGTTTTTCCAACTTAAAATCAAATAGTGTATTTCTTTATTTGGAATTAATCTTGTAAAATATAAAAGAATTCAACGGTGAGTCAATTACTGCTGAAACTTGAATTTAATTATAACTATGAACCCACGGAATTAGCTAAATCAGAAATAAATTTTTACTAAGTTGAAGGACTTGAACTTAAGCGAACAAAACACCCTCCCGAAATACATAGCTCTGAAGTTAGCAAAAGAAGACAAGCACAAGGCACGAATAATGATGCATCTGGTGAATTAGGTATTTCAATTAATCGTTTATCGTGAAAGTGGGTAGCGAAAGGTCCATGTCATATACATTTTAAGGCCAAAGCTCAACATATGGGCATTTTCAATGTTTTTCGAATACGCATTTAATTTAATGACGTTTTCTCAATAATTAAGTTTTATCAAAATATATTCCATGACGGACATAAAAGATCAACTCACTCGAGAGAAAGCCTTGCTTAAACTAAAAACGTACGCTGGCATGGTCATCATATACGCATTACTCAGATGGACCAACTTTTTCTCTCATCAGGTCTATTTATATTTTACAGGCCTAGTAGTGATTCATGTCCTCCTTCTATACCTGGAAATAAAGCAATCGAGGCTTGTTCGACCAATAAACGGCATATTTCTTGGGTTAATTCCCTCATCTATCGCCTATCTCATGCCTAACAATCTCTTACTTTCTTTTTCTTTGCAATATATGGCGCTAAATTTCGGACTCAATGAACTCAAATGGAATTATCTACCATTCCTCTTTGGAAGTAATCTTCTGTCTTGGGTCGGTTGCTATTTTTATTACGAGCTCATCGTCTCAAATGATTCTGATATCTTGTCGGTGAAGAATTTTTTAGGAGACAGCAGCCAAGTCAACCAAATTTCCATGAGTTTTGCGCTTTATTGTATCAACTTGACGTTCCAAGGCCTTCACAAATATATGAGTATGACTGCCCAAGAAAAATACGAATCGAAACTCCTTCAGTTAAATACTGACCTCGAAATCGCCAATACAAAGCTGCAAAATTCTAATAAAGACCTCCAAGATGCGCTAGACGAAAAAGAAAATTTCATCCTGAGATTTTCTCACGAGATACGCAACCCACTAAACTGTCTGTTGGGAAATATCGAGCTATGTTATGAGCAAGCAACTGATAAAGAGCTCGAACAAATGCTAAAAGATGCCAAAGTCAGTGGCGAAATCCTCCTACAGCTCCTGAATAATGTATTGGATACCGCAAAGGTGGTGACAGGAAGACTTGAAGTGTCATTGAGCACGTATAATATTAGACATTTTCTTGAAAGAGCTTGGGTGATCTGCTCTGAGATTATTCGCAAGAGGAGGCTGTATGGTTGCTTGTCTGTTAATATGAACGTACCTGAGGTGGTAGAATTTGATCATCATAGACTGATGCAAATTCTGATAAATACTGTCTCTAATGCTGCGAAATTTACTGATAAAGGTTACGTCAAAGTACATGTAGATTTCATTGAAGGATCTGGGATTAAGAAGGAAGATATGCTTCCAAAATATGGAATCTTCCCTCAGAATGAAGAAGAAGACGAAAGACTAAATACAATTATGGATGAAGAAGATTTAAATGAGAAACCCACACGCAACTTTGAGAATTTGACATTGAGATCTCGCAAGAGTTTCCGCGTGAGCCAAGTCAATTCACTTCAGTCTCAAAACACAAAATTGGAAATTCCTGTTTTTACAGGAAGCTTCATATGTAGCATTGAAGATCACCAAGCTTACACAAGGAAAACAGAAACTCCCATCCGGAAGTCCCTGAAACATGTTCGTTTTCCCGAAGAAGGTTATATTAGATTCGAGATTGTTGACTCTGGATGCGGAATCTCTCAGCAATTCCTCGAAAACGTTTTCAAAAAGTTCCAACAAGTGAATAGTAATTCATCTAAGCGACAAATCGGGACTGGCCTTGGGCTCTGGATCACTAAAGAGATCATCGAAATGATGAATGGAAACGTTGAGATCTTCTCTAAGCCGAATAGAGGCACAACTATCGTAATTATGGTCAAATCGAAAGCCATTCCTTTGCCCACTGCCAATCGTGCTCCATCATTAACGTTTTCCAATGAAAAAGTAGCTCCAACTTCCTCGTCGGGTGGAAGAGTGCTAATAGTTGAGGATATCGCCTATAACCAAGAAATTAACCAAAAACTTTTCCTCAAGTGCGGTGTTGGCAACGTTGCAATTGCTAACAATGGAAAAGAAGCTGTTGATCTCTTCCTCAAGATGGGACCGCAGTATTTTGACTTAATTCTAATGGATATCGATATGCCCGTCATGGATGGGAAAACGGCCGTGAAGATCATTCGACAAGAAGAGAAAAAGCGAGGTTGGAGTCCTGTCAATATCGTTTTCTTGACGGGGTTCGCTGAAGCAAAGACTCAGAAGCAGCTGCTTGATGAAAAAGGCGAATATCGAGCGAATGGTTTCTATTCGAAACCAGCATCTATAGAGACATTCAAACGAATAGTGAGAGACTTTGTAACTTCTAGCAGCAAAATATATCTCCCAGAGAACTGCAAGCCTGGGCTTTCTCTGAAAAGAAGTGCGACCCAGGTCTTTCCGGATAATCAAAAAATTTCTGTACCTATGCACGATCCTGTGGTGCTTGTCGTTGATGATGATTCATTCAATTTAACGATGGTCGCCAAAATGCTCAAACTGTGTAAAATCAACACAATAGAAGCTCATAACGGAAAAGAGGCGATTCGGGTGTATGAGGAGAATTGGGAACGAATCAGCTGTATCTTGATGGATTGCGAGATGCCTGTGCTAGACGGTCTCGAAGCGACTCAGCGAATACTGGCAAAGCACGCTCAACGGGCGGCTTTGCTAGGAAAGAGGATGAATATATATGGGCTGACTGGGCATGTGGGGAAAGAATACCGACAAAAGTGCTTAGACGTTGGAATGAAGAACGTTCTTGAGAAGCCTATCAATATAGAGGTACTTAGCACACTCTTGAAGGACAGTATTCCATGAAAAATATAAATATGTAAGCTAATACACAATCTAGTAACTTCTGTATACTTTCATTTTTCATAAGATGAATAGATGAAATATGTGAAATCAATTACTTGAAAAAAAAATAAAATCAGACTTTTACCATTCCTTTGATAGCCACTAAGTAAGTCTTTTTAGTAGGCCTCTCATTCACATCAAAATTTAAGCTCAGTGGGATGCGACTGGGAACTTTGGATAGACAATTCATTAAAATGGTTTTCTCAGTGCTCCTCATTTCACGAATCAGCAATATTTTTCAAGGAAAGAAATTCTTGCTGGATTTTTTTTCAATAGATATACCACTCTTCCACAACAATAGAAAATGGGGTTTTGCATTTCTTCTTATGAGCATCTTTTAACTCCGGTGCCCGGTGGTGTATTTCTCACATGATGACATTGCGAAAATCGTTCCATATCTGATATTTTTTTCAGAGTCAACGTAAGAATGAATATCACATCATTTATTATGAGTCACGAGAGAAAGACGCACTTTATTTAGATAGATAATATTTTAAAACTCAAAATTGTATTTTCAAAAACTTTTACAGTGGAAAAAACATTTTCCTCTCACGAATACGAAAATCAATGATGGCATCTCATTGGAATTTTTTTTTTTGGGAGGGGTTGCTGCTGAATGAATTCAAAATATGAGACGCTTCAATTCAAATTATCAAAATACGCACTTAATCTGAAAGCAGAAACTTCAAATCTCTCAGCAACGAATGAGTTAAACAAAGCAGTATCTCACCAAAATTATTTTTCAGTTGACGATCCTTTAAGAGAATCATAGAGAATTATGAGTTCCTAACTTTGGAAACAACAATATTTGGAATTAAATCATGCAAGAGGTAGGTGGGAAAGAACTGCGTGATTTTATTGGAGAAACAACAAAATCAATTCAAGCGTCTTTCGCCTTAATTTCAAGTCTGATAAATGTACAGGATTTGAATTTCACTTTTAGATTCTATTTCTACCCCTTCACTCTTGGTAATACAACCAAAATTACCAGATATCTTCTGAAAACACAATCACTAGCACAAAACCAATACGGAACATTTCGACATACTTTTTTTGTTGTTGTACATCATCTTGGCTTATCCAACTGAAAAAATTATGATTGATAAACATCCATAAGAATGAAGGCTTTTTTTGTTTGAAAAAAAAACCCACTAGTACTGAAAGAACGCTTTTCTCTCCTTCAGAAACTGAATGGATCTATTGCGGTCATATTTTAGAAATTGTTGGACTTTTTTTGTAGAGAGTTACATCAAATTACCTAAGTCACAGCAAATCGCCTCTTTTTATTCATTCATATAAATGGCTGCCTCTTGCTCCAAGCTCTATTCCGAATCAAATCCTCTCAAGCGATGTTGATAATATCTATACTATCGAATTCATTTTTTTTCAGTACCAAAGAAATTTGGTTCTTGCAAGGCAAAAGCCCAATAGTTTGGTATATTAGTCGGAATTAAACCCATAAAATATAAGAGAGTGTCACAGCGAGTCAATTGAATTAAAATAAACTGCACATAAAATTAATCAAAGCTAAGAACCCCGGAGATAGCCAAATCAAAAACTTCATAAACATTTCTTGCTGAATCACTTGCGAGCAATGGCCCCTCACTAAGCTATGCAAGATTCGAGGCCAGCAACAGAAAGGCAAAGAAATAAGGCATGAATGATGATGTGTCATGTGAATTACGAGTTTCAATGAGACTCTCATTGTGAAAGTAGTAAGTAAAGCTCTGGATCATATCAAATTAGAGGTCAAAGTTTATAACTCGGGCATTTTCTAATTTCTATATAACCTTTTTTTTCGAGATTAATTGCATTTAATTTGATGCGTTTAATAATTAAGATATTTATCGAAAGAATCTTGCTTCAGTTGCTTCAATGACGGACTCAAAGGATCACGAGTCTTCACGAGAGAAAGCCATTCTTAAAATAAAAGCATTTGCTGGCATACTCATTGTGTATGCAGTTCTCAGATGGTATAACCTTCTAACTCATCAGCTCTATTCGCTCTTGTCGATCATGGCCATGGTTAATATTCTCATTCTATACTTGGACATAAAGCAATCGAAGCTGGTTCATCCAATAAACGCCATATTTCTTGGAGTATGTGCTCCAGCTCTTCCTTATTTCATGCCCGA
>ENA-UOUE01001900-UOUE01001900.1-compost-metagenome-genome-assembly--contig:-NODE-1900-length-11400-cov-36.792193_pt1 | contig 11400 bp, 10 predicted proteins | sample MGYA00238146_ERZ747223 | MGnify/ENA primary metagenome ERZ747223 (study PRJEB28781, sample SAMN06268865) | compost metagenome | isolation source: single cell | place: USA: California, Emeryville, Joint... | reverse complement strand
ATTTCGGAAATTAATCAAGGAAATAGTGTGTTTTATTTTTTTTATAGGGCGGCATTTAATATATAATTGGCAAATACTAAGGAACAATTCGTGACTAATTATTTTTTTATTCTGAAGACATGTCCTTTATCCTGAGATTCATTTGCTGTGCGAGTACCAAGAATATAGACAAAGATGAGGACAAAATAGAAGAGAAGGATGATGGCATGGTTAGTCCTCGCTTCGGTATGCCCACCAACGATGCTTCCCCGAACCAAAAGAATCCGTCAGCCAATAAAGATGATAGCAGCCACTCAGGAGCAAGCGCCTGCAGTACCAAGTCTGGTCAAACTTTTCAAAAGGCTATGACTCACCAACAACAAGGTGCGACCACAAAGAAGAATTCCTGGGATGGAGCTACAAAATTCGCAGCAGATGTCAAAGAAGGAGAATTAAACATGAAATTAGAAAAACAAGAAAGTAACAATAATGGTACTGAAGCCGTCCAGGACGCCAACAATGTCTCACTCATGTCGATACAGCTTGAAGGAGGAAGTCCTGAAGATGGAGTGAAGCGAGAAGGTTCAAGATCGAACAATAAAGACAACGCTTTGGACTTCCACAAGGTCAGATCTGAAAATTCAATACCTCCAGAGAAGAAAACAGCAATCATCAAAGGCGGCATGACGATGCAGAAACTTGACAGAAGGAACGAGAATAAGAGTCGTGGATTATCCGAAGAAAACATTTTCCAACCAAGGAATCTCTCAAAGAAAGGTACGAAACGTGAAGTGATGAACTCAACACCCATTATGAAGAAAGCTGAAACTCTAAAACAGCTGTAGCATATTCAATATGCTTTTGCAAATGTGAATTAAATTCTTTACAAAGATGAGAAATTTTTTTGTGAGGCAAGCTGGGAGTGCACATTTCATATTCGTAGTCTCTCTATATATCAAATTATTTACTGTTTTGGAAGTGTTTGATATTGTCTATTTATTAGCAAAGCTGAGCTTTTGTGCTCCATATCAATCATTTGTTTGTGATTTGCTTAAGACTTTGAAGAAGTGAATAAATTTGTATTAAAATTATCAAATATATTTTATGGAACCACGGCCTGAGCTTAACGAGATTGAACCTACCATCGTTGACACAACAGTAGTGAAGACTGTGAGAAACCTGAGAAAAAGACAGTAAACTCCCATTAAACTGAAAACTTCATATAAAACAATTCGAAAGCACTGACAATCCAGGAATACATTCAATGGAAGACTTGGATAGTGTGAAAAAAATCGTAGAAATTTCAAAAACACAGTCCAACACGCTATACGACAATATGAAAGGTAATACAATTGCTGAAAAAGTACCCGAAGAAGGGCTAGAAGATGAGGAAACAAATGGCTTAGCTAAACATCATAACTCACGAAGAGCTAAAACGATGCTTTCTGCTTCCGGAAATCTACCTGTACATCAAGCTCTGTACCAGCGTGGAACGAGAAACCAGAGACAAAAGGCAACTAAGTCGCTAAAACAGGAAGCAGAATTTACGTTTTTTGAGTCAAAGAATAAAGGAATCATCTCATGTAAAGAGGATATTTGAATCTTTTGGCTTGATTTTCATAATTCTAAGCTTTCCTCCAATGGTTTCTCACGAAAAGTAAAGATATAAAAGAATACACGGAGAAAGGAGAGCTGAGTGGGACATATATTAACAAACATATTATCCAAGACGAGCATTTTATTATTTGTAACAGTGCTTTCCAAACATGATTGGCATATTAAATGGCATTAATTAGGTTTCACAGGTTTTCTCGACAAGCTGTACAAATCAAAAGAAATTACCAAGGACTTGAAAAATCTGAGCAAACCTGTTTTTGAGAAGCTAGAGAAATTTATTCTACAGAAGATAGAAAATCACATTCAAGGTGAGCAGATCAATAAATTAAAGAAAGGTAATATACAACCAAAGTTTTCAATGAAGATTGGATATTGACTAATATATTTTGGAATAGAAAAGTATAGCACAATTGAAACAGAGTTTGAGAAACAAAAGAAGGAACTCTTGGCTCAATTAGCGAGCATAGATTTTGACATCTGAGATACTTTTGAGTTTCAGCTCACTGCTTCTTCTTGCCAAGTTAAATAATGGGATCACAACGATGAACGCTCCATCCTGCTGATTGTCGAAAAACCATGCCTGACATGCAACGCACTATAAACGACAGAGATCTCTTAGTACACCGGAAAATAAATGCTTTGTGAAAAAATCTAAACATCAGTGAATTTGATTCTTATCTTTTTTTGATTTAGCTCTCTTTTGTAATTCCATATTTTCATAAGTACTCTTTATAACAACAGCAATTTCTCATATTCAGCGCTACGATATTCCTGTAAGGGCAATTACTCGTGATAAAGATTAAAGTGTCATTTCATAGTTATATTTCCTGAAAAAAGAAATTTTAATCATTAAGAATTTTAATTTGCGGGTGAAATTGGGGTATGTTTTCCTCTCAGCTGAAAAGAAACATGAGCACGCTCGGCAGCGTGAATAAGATCCGAAAGTTCTACAAAGAAGCCTCTTTTGAACTGAATCCGAACCCTGCCCATCCTAAGCATAAGTATGTCATCAAGCTAGACGATAAGACTATCAAAACTCCGAATAAACATCTTCTCTGTGGTAAGCACATTCACATAAACTTCTCGCTAACCACGGCTTCTTCTGCTAGTCCCAACGAAAAACCTCGGCATGGCTATTTGTTATGAGTTCCAATCTCAAGAGGAAAGCGTAAAGCCCTACCTCATGCCATTAGTAATTATATAATTCTTCAATTCACTAATCCTTTTCTCCCTAAAATAAGTTTGCATTGTCCCGAACCGCTGTGGATGTTGATATGGATCCTAACCTGAAGGAAGCTCTGATTATTTCTCTCTTGCAGTTTTTGGCCTCAGATACAATTTGGTACTTCAATTCAACGGTCAGTTAACTTAACATTCCAAAAAAGTTTTAGAGAAGAGAGCATTACCAAGCTATTGAAACTTCAGCAGGAGCATTTGAACCCAGTAATGCAGTACGTGAACGAATTTTTAAACATTTCGCTTAAAGAGTGCTTTGGTAAATAATGAGCATAGCAATTCAAATCTCATCACTCTTTGAAGGTCTAGTAAATGAGAAACTGGAAGAAAGAGATAAACAAAACGCAAGAAAATATTTTGAGTCTCTCGTAAATTGATATCGTACAAGACAGATTGAACTTATGTTGAATTTGGAACTTAGGATAACTGGGATTTGCTTTCAGTTGAGTATTCTGCTTCGACTCTGAAATCAACTGCGCTCGCAGTCGCTTTAATAAACAATAAATTAACGATTGAAGAGGCACTTGATTCTTCTCGTATTGAGGAAAACTATCAGATGACGTTGTACGGAGAAGTGGAAGGAGGCCATGACCTCGATGAAGGAATTTCATTGATGCAACTCTCGGCTGCAAAGAATTTTTCCAATCTTGTAAAGGAAGACACAGACTAGAAAAGGGACTCTTCTACGTTTTAAATTCTGAGAATTGCATGTTCCCAATTTCAATCATAGAAATGCAGTAATTTTACAACATGCCTGATTTTATCTTCGATTGAATCACGAAGCTGAACAAGAAAATAAACAAATAAGAGAAACTTAATAACTCGAATAAGAAAAATTTAAAAATCATTATTAAGACAAAAATACTAAGACAATGCTTTAAGGAAGACTTGGAGCCTGCGAGCTCATTTACAGTGAAATGATTTCAAGGGTTGCTCGATAAATTCTGAGGAGATTTAGAGTTGATACACTTTGGGAATTTAGAAATTTGCGAGCCAACTTAGTTTATTTTCAAATCTATTAAAAAATGGAAATAACGAAAGTACCAAAGAAAAAGCTTCTATATATTACGCTTGGCATCATAGCTCGCCTTGTTGTTGCGCTATTCATCTTTTGGTCTGCTTACCTTGATCTAAAGAACATCAAGAAGAACAGCCAAGATCTCTCCTTAAAATATAAACTTCTCTACAGAAATCTTCACAGAGATTATGAACTCCCATGGCTCCCCTTGCCCTCACTTATAAATGAGAACGCCTCTGCCTTGCTCATAGGCTTAATCCTTACTCGCCTTTTAGCTGCAAGCTCGTTGGTACTCCGAATCAACTATATTGGGTTTCTATACGTATTCTATTGGTTTGCCGTTTTGGCCGTATTGCACAATCCATTGTATGTGAAAAAGGAAGCTCTCTATGGAATACTCACAAACCTTCTCAAGCATACAATAGTTTTTGGAGTCGTATTAATGATGAGTTCTGAGCCTGCTCCGAAAAAACACAAGAAGGTATTAAAGAGACGGCATGAACACCATAACAATGACTAACCACTTGCATTTACTTTTTTGTAATCTACAACATGTTTGATCTTGTCCATGATGATGAGTTTTGTATCTGGATTAATCGGAAATAGCAGTTAACTAAGACAATAAAAAAGGAGATAAAACTTAATAACGTTCATGAATGTACTTATTTATCCTCAACACACATTTTTTATCTTCTCTTTATAGAAATCGCGTTCTACTACAGGGTTTCGCTCAAGAACCCCGGCTGGACTTTCAAGTTCTTTCATTGGAACACATAAGCCTTCGTCTCAATACGACGCAAATCAACTTTTGGGATTCCAAAAAGAAGCCGTAGGAAAGTTTTATGACAACAAAGGGCTCAGAAGAAGCAGGTCACATCTATTCTAAGGTTAAAAACCAATCATTTTTTGTAGGAGTCCCTTACACCAGTCTTCTATCAATTTTGCACAGCCTGTAGATACTAAGGAAATATATAAGCAGGTTAAAGCTACTAAAATCAGTGACTTGTGGAGCTCAAACGCAAAATACGTTCCTGTTTTGCAAGACCGGTATCAACAGCAGCGAGGACTTGTAAGATCCCTTCATTAAACGAGATAAGAATTGATAATACTTTGTTTCAGAGAACAGAACCTTCGACTACTTCGACCACTGACAGAGAAATCGGGCATTTTAGAAGAGCGGCAGAGATTGATAATATAAAAAAGAACCCTCCAGGCCCGAAGAAATGGAAATCGAGCATTAGGTAGTCAAGAATTTCCTCTGAAATGTGAATAGATAAATTTGCGATAGGAGAATCGAACAGCCTCCATCTGAGTGTTACTATGATGTCAGAAAAAGGGAATTGAAAACTGCAGGACCTCAAAAAAGAAGAGATCCTATTGTTGAAGGGGACGAGCCTAAAACTGTGACGACAAGAGAAGTAAGCAAACCCTCTTTCTAAAATGCTAAATATATTTGGTGGTCACTTAATACAGGAATATAGAAGCCCTCTCCGATCTCATGTCGAAAAATTGAAAGAGCATTACTTACCAGCAACTCGTGGCGAAGGTGAGAGTCCACCGCGATACTCACCGATATCCAGGTAACATTTTGGTCTTTCTTACTGGGTTCGACTCTTTTACTTGACACAGATATCTTTATGAAAAACAAACCATCGATGTAGACCCCCCTCTTCCTAAGAGTCGCTCTAGAACGCCAAATCCCAGAGATAATGGAGATAGGATGAAAAGCCTCTTACAGCCTGACTGTTCATTTACGAACTAGATATAATAGCTATGCAGGATAAATCCAAAAATGTTGAAAGTTGCATAGATAATCTCTTGAGACAACTTTTTTCTCACTACATAAATCTTTAGTTGTTGAAGTTCTTTGGAGATTTGAGTTGAGTTTAGATATCACCTTTTTCATCATGCCTTGGACTAAATCAATTAAAAAGAGAGAAAACATTCGCAGGATGCCTCAAAGTATATTTCTTTGCCTTTTCTCTAAGAATTATAAACATGAAGATTATCACAATCTGAAAGGATGAGATAAATTTCAAATACGCACCCCATCAAATCAGAACTATGTCAGTTCAAGAGTAATGAGTTCTTATTTGCTCAAGATAGTTGGTCTTAGCCATCTTCATCATAATAGGGGTATTAACAAGATCAATAGATTCTTGCGTATTTATGATGGATGTCCCACCCTTATAGTTCTTTGAAATCCTAAATATCTTGGACCTCAAGAAGTGATTTATGAAGGTTGTAGATTTATTTATTGTTTTTTTTTTGTTGTTAGTTTTTGCGTTTAAAATGTATACACTTGGCTAATGTGAGAAATGAAAGATGAACCTAATTCTCTCTTAATAGGTGATATGTTAGAAATTTCAGCAAGCGACTTGGAAGTGAGCTTTCAATATTATTCTAAACTATCAACGAGGACGCTCAGTTTGCTTCCAAGAACCGATTGTACTGGATTCGAAAAAAATCAAGTCAGTAAATTTGCCTCAATACATTAACAAAATTAACTTGTTATTATGGTTTTTAGAATTATTTAAGCCAGACAACTCTAATTCAGCGAAAATTTGATATTAATTAGAATCTAATTCTTCTCATATATATTCCTTTGAAGTTTGCAAACTCTCAGTACAAAAATGGACGACATAATTCAGAAAACTCAAAGCATTTCATTGGGGACCTTGACAACGCTAGAATCAACGCCAAAATTCACAAGTAATATAATTTCTTTACCTCTGTACTGAAACAGACATCAGAGAGCTTGAGTTATGACAACGTCTCGAAAGGAAAGAAACAACAGATCTCCTATATCAATCAAGCTCAAGACAGGAAGAAAGAGCCAAAAGTAGGCTCTATGTAACAAAAAAAAAAGGATTTCTGTATGATAATTTACCAATAGCCCCAACGAAAAGATTTCACCTTACAGAGTAATTGAGACAAATGAAGAGATTCTTGCCTGCAGGTTTGACAACGATGGAAGCAGTCTCGCACTTTGTACGTTTAAAATTCGAGGCTCTATTGTAATCTCATTTAAAACTGATCATTATAGGTCTCGCTAATGGAGAAACCAGAGTTTACTCAGTTCCTTATGGTAATTCTATTCTCCTTTTTTGGGTTATATCTCTCGTTAGGAAAACTAATATATGCTCTTGACAGCTCCAAAAAAGTCGGGGTTCCAATAACATCATTAAGGTTGATTTTGTGATAATAATATTCATTAAACTGCTATCACATAGATTCAAACCGAAAAAACCCGAGTCTTACAAAAGTGTTTTGATCACAGGAGCTGGCGATGGCACTATATGTCATTGGAACCTAAGATCAGGTATTCACATCATTTGAATTTACCATCCTTATCACCTAAATAGGGAAGCTAATTAGTCGCATTTGTGAGCCTGAGAACCAAATTCTTGCTCTTGATGTTAAACCTGACGGCAGTGCCTTTGGTACTGGTGGTGAGGACCATAAGGTACGACGAATTTTTCCTTAGTCATGATGCATTCTTTAATAGATCAGAATTTACGATGAAAATACAGAAAGCGTGGTTCAGGTTCTCGATCGAGGTACGTGGCAAAATCCTGGCCACTCCAACAGGATATTCTCGTTGAAATTTGTTCCTGATGACCCGAATCTCCTGATTAGTGGTGGATGGGATAATACTATTCTTATTTGGGATCTCAGAGAAGGTCAAAGCATTTGCTCGTTGTTTGGGCATATGATATCAGGAGATACCCTCGACTTCAGAAATAACGTTTTGTTAGTTGGGAACTCTGAAATTAAGAGACAGTTGGAACTTTGGGATTTTGGTCAAAGGAAAAAGCTGAGATCGATCCAATGGGAATATGGATCAACTGCTGAGAAAGTAAGCATATATTCTGCTCAGTTCAGTAAGAAATCGGATCGATGTATCCTCGCTTGCGGAAGCATCCTTGACGAGGCAAGAATATTTGATCAATCAGCTGATTGCATGGATTTCGGTAAAGTCTGTGGATTCAGTAAGAGCCTTTATACAGTGGATTTCTCACCGAAGGACGATATGTTTGCAGTGGCTGGAGCAGATGGTGAAGCTCACATTGTCAAAATTAGTCATCAGCCCCACTAATCAACATTTAATTATGAAGAGTTTTCTTCCTACATTTCTAGAATTTCAGCAGAGAAACTAACCAATTTGGAATTTGGACAAGAGAGTTATAATTATTAATATTGAAGATATCAATCATTTAGTTGTAAACAGCTGCTTTATTTATGACAGTGTTATCTCAGAATGGTTTAGAAATTCATTGAAGATCTTTTTCACTCATTTCTGATATCATAAATTTGGAGCTTTTATTTAGTTCAAATAAATTTTTCTCAGGAATAAACAATATATTGAATAACAAGAGCTTCATTTCGGATGTTCCTCTACACTATACTAGACATTTTTTTGTATTTTGGAACCCTCACAATGATCGCGTCTGGAATATGTAATTGTTAAACATTAACTCTCCTGCTTACTTACTCTTTCTTAACCATTCGATGATGCAGTTGCCAAGCAGCTCACTGTAGCGGTAATTCTCTTTGACGTCTGCTTCTGAAACTCACTTCATAAGAAAGGTACTAGGAATTGCTGGATTTTATGCCTATTCTATGGTTCTTGAGACGCTAACGAACTGGTATGCATGGCTTACTTTTAAAGACGAATCATACGCACGTGAGTTACTCAAGAACGAAATGAAATACGACAAACTCAAATATCCAATCGTTTTCCATCCACGATATGATATCTCTGGCTGCTGGATCGAGAAGCTCCATCCTTACGACTTTTGTCGAGCTGGAAAAATTTTCAAAATGTTATGTGACTTGGGAGTTATTATCGATGAAGAAACCGTGCACAGACCAAGCGGAGGAGTCAGAAGAGCCATTTTATTGTGGGTACGAGCTTACAGAACTTCTTCGCGGGTTAACACTATTAAATAGGTCCACTCAAAATCTTATCTTACGAAACTCTGCTACAACCCTTTTTTGACAAAAGTGCTCGAGATCCCTCTTTGCATCGCGCCTAGCTGCTTCATCAGATTGAAATTTCTGGAATCTATGTTGATTGTTAGTCAAGGAACGATTGGTAATTTGATCATCAACTACATGATACAAAAGGGTTGCTTTATTCTTGTTTGGATCTAGATGCAGGAATTATTGCGCTTATTAAAGGCTGGGCAATCAACCTTGGCGGAGGCTACCATCGAGCATCTTTTGATTCTGGCAATGGTTTTTGTGTGTATGCAGATCTCGCACTATGCATCACTCATATGAGAAGATATCATGGAGATAAAGTGAAAAGAGTGCTAATCCTAGACGTCGCTGCTCATCAAGGAAGTGGTATCGAGCGAGATTTTATGGACGATAGAGATGTCTGCATAATCGACTGCTATAATCCGAGTTTGTATCCGTTTGATTTTGATGCTCGCAAGGCAATCTCTTTTGATATCCCTGTGGATAATACCTATGATGACCTCTCAATCATTGAAAGACTAGAGGAGCTCTTGCCTGAAGTGATAGGAACGTTTCAGCCAGACTTTATACTCTATAATGCGGGAACCGATTGTCTAGCCGAAGACGGGACAGGGGGTAAATAATGACAACTTTCTCGTTTAAATCTTTTGTTTCTTTTAGGTCTAAGAATGACTCCGGAAGGTGTGATTCGAAGGGACGAAATAGTTTTTGAAAAAGCATTTGATAAGTCGATTCCTATACTCATGGTGGTATCAAGTAAAAAATTTACAGCTTTCTTTTTCTTGAACTTATTCAATTTTTTTTCCTAGGCGGATACCATCAAAATTCTGCCGATATTATAGCCGATTCAATTAAGAATCTAGTCGATAGGTTTGAATTGCTTTAAGCTTACTGAGTGGAATTGTAATTTACTTCAATTTTTTTTTAAGAACAACGGCCAAAAACCTGGCGATTAGATATTCGATACACAAAGAGGAAAATAGGGTCATTTATTTATAGCTTATTTGTTAGTAGATCACTGGATGCCATTCATACAGCTTTTTTCATGAGTTGTGTCTCAAAAAGCCATCATCGATTTTTCAATCGCTGTTTGCAATCACCATTTCTTAAAATATGTATACTTAAGCAGAGATTTTTTCAAAGATTTATTAGTCTCTTTAGCTCTCTCTGATTCGTCTTCACGCAGGAGGGTTTTCGAAGTACATACATACATCACGTCTGAAATAATCATATAAATATATTCAAATGCGAGAATGGAGCCAATTATTAATTCAAAAGATATTTAATGTTGGAACCAAGCGGCCTAAACAAACGATGCGAAACACCTTCCTTATTTCTTCAACAATTTTTCGAAAGCTACAATTTCATTAGCTTATTGTTTGCTTCGATCCTGCTTTTTTTTTTTAAATCTGCAAGAGAGTGAATGCCAACTCAAATCTTAGAATCGTTGTTTTCCTTCCAGCGAAAAATATTTAAGCAGATGTTTTGACACTACATTTCGATATTTATTGGATTCGGATATTGTTGTTCCTAAACTGTACGATTTGTTGAACGGCTAGCTCTCTTCCCGGATTACAGGGTAACTCAAGCAGCAGAAAGAATAATCTATCTCTTGATTTTTCAACGGTTCCCCGCCCTTTCAAGTGGTTATTTGCTGGAAGCAAACGAAATTCCGAGCTTCCTTATGCAAAAAGATAAACTTTAATAAGCTCGCTGATTTGAAACAAAACCTATTTTCGCAAACATAGTTCATTTTCATGAGCTGTAAATCATTTTATTTACAATAATCGCGATCAGCTCGAGTTTAATTCCAAACAATAGATAGAAATGGTGGATAAGCTGCAACCAATCGACAACTTCAAGGACATTCTCAAAGAAGGATGGCTCTCTAAGGAATCCCGATTTTTCAAGAGCTGGAGAAAGTACGTTCAACACATTTTAGAGCTCTGCCGCTAATAATATTTCATTTCTTATAGGAGATGGTTTGTTCTGACTCCTTCTCATTTGTATTCCTTCAAGGAAGAAAGAGTTTATAAGAATCCTACAGAAGCAATCTACCTCAAAGAGTGCACCACTGTAAAATCCGCTGAAGAAGATATTCACAAAGAAAACTCATTCGTAAGAATTATTCATTCTATTATTTTTTAAAAGCGTCCTTTTCAGAGAATTGACTCGGCCGCTCAAACCTTCTACATCCAGGCTTCATCCTCCAGCGAAAAAGAATCATGGATCGGCGCAATAGGTACTCATCAAAATTCGGTCTAAAATATTTATTCTTTGTTTCCTAGGCAAAGCGATGGTAAGACCATCAATCCCATACGAAGATGATGAATAAAAGTCTAATTTATGACGTTTGCAAAATCTACTCATGCACTTGGCCGGATATATTTTAAGGATTTTCTGAGTATAATTTAGTTGGGTTAAAAAGAAAGAGTCAGAGTGGTAGTGTCCTCTTTTTTGTATCTTCTACACAGGAATTCATAATGCATGAGGCTTAGATTCTTCTCGATTCCCGAAAATTTCACTTTTATCGTTGAGATATCTGATCCAAATTTTGTCGATTA
>ENA-UOUE01001899-UOUE01001899.1-compost-metagenome-genome-assembly--contig:-NODE-1899-length-11407-cov-5.902383_pt1 | contig 11407 bp, 12 predicted proteins | sample MGYA00238146_ERZ747223 | MGnify/ENA primary metagenome ERZ747223 (study PRJEB28781, sample SAMN06268865) | compost metagenome | isolation source: single cell | place: USA: California, Emeryville, Joint... | reverse complement strand
CAACGAATTTATCTCATGAGAAGATAATGACAATTTAGAGTGTTAACAGGATCCTCAGGAACAGTAATTTTCTATTTGATTGAGATTCATTGCAGCGGCAATTTCTTGTAAAATAGTTTAATTCGTTATTAGTCGACTGCCCAAATCTCTAAGAATTGTCACCAGAGGAGTTGCTTAGAATTAGCGTCTTAGCGACTATTGTTTAGCATATCATTACCAATCGAGCAACAACAACACAAAAAAAAGCCATTACAAGCTTCCAATCCAAAAATAGAAAAATCATATTGTGTTCTGATATAATCCCCTATCCAATCGCATTTCTCAACTTAGACTCTAGCTCACAACACCAACAATGACCCTCAGGAACGGGTCTCCTAATAAAATTATAAGATTTTCGTCTTCCATTCCTCGAGGGTAATTCTCATCAGAATATCAGGACAGAAAGTGGTGTGATTTCGCCTTTCCACCTATTACAACGACATGATACTCAACTATACGTGCTAACGATTAAGATTTCATCATGCTGGCGCCGATCTTCTGTCACTGACTGTCCAATCGTTCACTAACGACTCAAGTCGGCCCAAAATTTAAATAACGCCGGAAAATGATAGTTTTTTGAGTTGTAATGACAATTCTTAAATAGCAGTCATTTTTAGATAACACCTAAGTTATATATAGAATTTTAAATATTTTTGGTTGGAAAAAAATGGAAGAAAAGAAGCGCAGCTCAGACAGATCGCGTAGCAGAAGCTATGAGTAAAACCTGACTCCTGGTACATCACTTAACAACTTATTAACATTAGCCGTAAACATCGAGACCGATCGTACGACAGAAAGGGCTATGATCGAGAGGAGCGCCGCGACTCAAGTATACTTGTGCATTTCGTTTTTCCAATTCTTAGAGTATGACCGAAAGCATGACCGTAAAGACGATCGTCGGGACCGAAGAGATGATCGGCATCGTGATCGCAGAGATGACAGAAAGGACGATCGCAGAGATAGAGACAGAGATGACAGAAGAGATGATCGCAGAGACAGAGACAGAGACGATCGGAAATACGATCGCAAGGACGATAGAAGGGACGACCGCAGAGATGACTACAAGAGTGACAGAGGATCTAGCAATCTCTTTAAGCAAGATTCAAACTACCAGTTTACTGGCTTCACGAGTCTAGTCCCTGATTCGAAGGAAAAGCTCGTGGGCATTGAGAAAAATTTCTATAAGGTTAACAACACCTCTCCTATGCTGACGCTTTAATTGCTCTGCCTGACATTCAGGAAAGTGAGAATGTGAAGAAGAGGAGTTCTGAAGACATCAGAGCCTTCAGAGAGAATGCCAGAATCACAATAAAGTCTGATTACGCTCCAAATCCGATTACGACCTTTGAGGAGTCGTCGTTCCCGTCATACATCCTCGACGTGATTAAGTCAAAGGGGTACCAAAAGCCAACGGCTATTCAAGCCCAAGGCTGGCCGATCGTGTTGAAAGGTCATGATCTTATTGGAATCGCGCAGACGGGATCAGGAAAAACAATTGGTTTCCTCCTCCCGGGAATAGTGCACATGAAAGCACAAGAACCGCTTAGAGTAACTATGATAATAAGTTCTGATTACTTAACTACTTCATTTTGCAGAGAGGAGATGGTCCAATTGCGTTAGTGCTGGCACCGACTCGAGAGTTAGCTATGCAGATATATGAAGAGTTTAAACCCTTTGGACAAGCCTCACGATTGCAAGCGACATGTATTTATGGAGGTGCTGAGAAATACCCTCAGAAAAAAGACCTTCGTAGCGGATGTGAGCTCGTCATCGCGACTCCAGGCCGTTTGATTGATTTCCTCGATTCCGGGGATACTAATCTCAAAAGAGTGTCCTATTTGGTTATTGATGAGGCTGACAGAATGCTGGACATGGGTTTCATTCCTCAGATTGAAAAAATTGTGCAGCATATTCGAAAAGACCGCCAAACGCTGATGTGGTCGGCCACGTGGCCCAAAGAGGTTAGGAAGTTGGCTGAAGACCTTTGCACGTAAGAATTGCCTAATGAAATTAAGTTTTTATTAAAATATTCACTCATCACTCAGAGAAAAGCCAATTCATATCGTCGTCGGAAACGATGATCTCGCGGTCAATAAATCCGTCACCCAGCTTGTGAAAGTCGTGCAACCGAAGGAAAAATTCGAGAAGTAAAAGAATTAACTAATATGTGAGCTCTAATGCTTCTGTTTCTAGATTGTTGAGGTTGATTAGAGGAATATACGACGGAAGTAAAATCCTCGTTTTTTGCCAAACCAAAAAAACCTCAGACTGGGTGTCACGCCAATTGCAGACCGAAGGGTATCGGTCTGTTGCGATCCATGGTGACAAATCTCAAAAAGTAACTAAGTTTTGCTTATTCATTCATTAAAACCTCATGTATAGGATCGAGATAAAATCATGGGCTTATTCAAAGATCAAAGAGTGCCTATTCTCGTTGCTACGAATCTAGCCGCCAGAGGATTAGATGTCAAAGACATTCGTTTTGTCATTAACTACGACTTCCCGACCCAGATGGAAGAATACGTACACAGAGTCGGACGTACTGGTCGTGCTGGAGCGACAGGAACCTCCTTTACTCTGTTTACTCAAGAAGACGCCAGATTTGCGAAAGATCTCATCAAGGTATTAACTGACAATCACCAAAAAGTGCCAGACGAACTATATAACTTAGTTAACGATAGAAGTAATAATCTCTTGCTGAGAGGTCGAGACTAATGTGTTTTTCTCGTTAGGATTCAAAGAAAGAATGATGAGATATGATAAGAGCTACCTAAACAAGGACGCGAAGGATTTCAGTGATTACGAAAAGGACGGCCCTTCTAGAAACCCCTCTCACATGCACATTGAACCTCATCATCACCGCGGAGCGATCCAACGTACTCATCATCCCACTCGCCCTCCATACCCTCAAAATTTCCAATCTTCCAATCCTCCTACTGTCAACAGCACGGCGCCAACGACCTCTATCCCATCAACGAATTTGGCCACTATGACCCAATTTAATCCGATGTATCCAGGACAACAGCAATTAACGCCTCAGCAGCAATATGTCTTAATGGCCCAAATGCAGATGATGCAAATGATGCAGCAGCAGGGGCAGTATCCTCAGATGAACCCCTATGGCGCTCAGCCTGGACAGTATCCAAACGGTATGGCGGGACCAGTGCCGACGATGGATCCGAACAAGAAGGAAGGTGATGACAAAGGCGGAGAGACCAATCAAGGCGCTATGCCACAGCCAAGCGCCAATCAATACAATGGTAACAGCTACTACCGTGATATCTACAATTCTCACGGTAATAGCTATTACAATCAGCAGGTTGAGTCTCAAAGCCATGGCATGATGAACGGAACGATGAATGGCAATAATCCATACGTCAAGAGACCGCCGGGCACAAGCCGATTCTCGGATATCAAGCCTCCAGAGCCTAATACCGCAGGAAACACAGGAGCTCCTCAAGAAAACGGTGCCAAGCCTAACGAGAGTGCGAATCAACAAGTAAATACATTTTTTTTCACATTATGGGAATTTGTTTAATTTTTTCTCAGAGCAATTCAGTTAGCGAGTACTGAAACCTATCTACAAAGAACAGGTATTGTGAATGAGCCAAAAGAATTTAGTGCAAAAAAAAAGAGAAAGAAATGTCACATTAGTATGAGATATATGTATGACAAAATATTTGATGAGTCAATAGTTGAGTAGTTGATCAAATTGAACAGTATCATTTGAAAAATTTAGCTCAATCATATGTCAGAGTCATTATTTTGATGAAAATTTGAGTTTTCTTTGCTTAGGTTAAGCAATTCGCGAGCAATGTATGTATATATTTGATTAGAGCTTTTATCTGTAAATAGAAAATAGCCAGAAGAGTGAGAGAGGTTTTATAGCTTAAATCAAGAGACTTACAAAACTGAGTTCAAAGTAGAGCAGAAAAGCCGTTTTTTAAGTTTTGCCAGATTGAGGGTTCGATGGGTTTTTTCTACATTTTTTTTAATTTTTGAAGTTCTTTATTCGATCTTAACTTAAATTAAAACTGAAAACGTTTTCAAGATTTTAAGGATTTTCGACCTAATCAAGATCTTAAAACTTTTTCTCCGAACAACCATTTTAATAACACAATATGCCCTGCAATGGCATACACGTTCTTCAAATGATGGAAACTCAGATCCACAAACGTGAGTCATTCAATCAGTCAAGAGATGCTTTTTAAATTCATTAAAGATTTTGCAGCTTTAGAAATTCTGTCTCTTGATTAGTGGCGTTGTTTCATTACAAATATATGGCCTCAAAAGCTTTTTCCCAAATTTTTTATTACATTTCTTTGAGATACACATACAGCTCTTGTGTTTGATGATTGCTTCGTAGTTTGGCGCACTAACACGTGAGTTAACTATCCAGTGTTCTATTGTGTATGAAGATTTTGGTTATATTGCAAATGAACCCAAAGTGAATTAACTCTCATTCCAATTTATCAAACAATAAACTTTCCTTACTTTCCTAAATAGAAGCTAGTGAAGTGGACTCGCCTCCTACCAAATTCATGCAAATTTTCCCAAACCACCACAAAGTACAAACTACCTACTTTATTATAGCCTCTTGAAAGTTCAGAAAGCTCAATAGCTCGCGGAACAGAGATATGGAGATAATCGATTGCAAATATTTTATTAATTGGCTCTAAAATAATTTTTTTTTCGCACTTTCGCACCAGCGTTAACAACGTAATTAAAATACGTATCTTTTTTTCATAACGCATACCTCTCACCGCTCAACTATCCAACGTGACCAGACACCAACTATTTCCATTCTCTCTTTAATTAACCAACGAGCTCGCCTAAGAAAAAAAGGAAAGCAATGTTTTATTGAGTAAGAAATTTTTTTCAATCCATCCATCCTTAAAATTTAAATCAGAAACCTAAAAACCCCTTACTGGACTATAAGATTTCCTTCTTAGCGTTTCCGGAATTTCAAAGATTCTTCTTCTAAATCAGAGAACCTTGTGTCATAGTCTCTCATTAACTCTATCAAATTTTGCAGAACTAAATTCAAGAGTAATAATTAAAGAAGTTTAGATAAAAAATTCTAATTCCAATTAATCATGTCCAACGTAGCTCTACCATTTTTGCTAAAATGCGACATCGTTAAAAATCACTCGGTGAGCATCTTGAGAGCCTTCTTCGACCAATCCAAGTTTGTAACCGGGTCTCCCAAAGGAGAATTGATTCTTTGGAAAATCAACCAAGATTGCATCGATCCTATCGTTCTAATGGTACCCTCCCTCAGTCAACACGCCGGTATGGTTACTGCGATCGCAATGATTGAAGCGCCTGAGTCAGATATATTGGTAATTCTTGCAGTTACGATCTAAGCCAAAATTTTTTATAGGTTTGTTCTAAATTATGCTTGGTATCAGCTCATGCGGATGGCCGGCTAAGGATGTGGGACTTGGATGATGGCAGATGCATTTCTGTGTCACCACACGACCTTCTGCCTGATAATTCAGAGATAACTGAGATCAAGCCGCTTTTTAGCCATCAAAAGCGATTCATCATCTGTCAAGGTAAAATTACAAGAGCATTTTCAAGAATTTCAATAATCATTTGTCAAGGGGCTACAAATCACCTCTACATCTGTGATATCTGGAAGATGCGTGTGGTCAGAGACCTCACAAGCCCAAAAGCGACCTCATTTATCCAATTTCAATCACGCTACGACAAAGAGCTATACGCTCTTGGTATAAAGCGTCCTTTGCGTGTATTAATATCGATTTTTTTTTTTTAGATGACCTGAATCAAATGAGTGTGTGGGACGTATCGCAATTCAATCAGCCAGAAATCTGTGACTATTATACTTCAATTTCAGATCTGCCTCGGGCAAACACTTTAACGAGAGACGCTAAGGAACAGTTCGTCCTCACAAAGCGATTGCCAGATGAGCTGAAGTTTTTGCAGACACTTCCGAGCGATAAATCAAAAATTTTGAAGTTCATGCTCCTCAAGAACACCAACATCTCCGTCTTGCTATATAATTACAAAATTGTAGTCTTCGATTTTGAAGAGTTTACGAAGATAGAGGATTTTACTCAACAGAAGTTCAAATATCTCAGCATCTTTATTGACGGTGCAAGCGAGTTTAAAGATATTCAATCAGCCTCGTTGCATGAATTCGACTCTCTGTTAATACAGGATATCGTAAAATAATCTCTATCTGTGACTTATGACCTAATACACCGCTTATTTAGTCGGGTAACGTCTACCATCTTGGAATGCGAGACGTGTTTTCATTCTGGTCGATACTCACCCACAACATCGACAGCGAATACCACAAGAACAAGCCTGACCATTCTTATCTGAAATTAGTAATTCATTGACCTTATGTCTTTCACTAATCTCTACGGAATATATTAGAAAGAGCTTTCTCATGCTCAGATCACGCTCCAACCAATCTATATCATCAGAAATACCCCATCAATGTCGAGCTCGATATTGAGCAAGGAGTCTATTATAAGCAAGAACACAATGCAAGAATCAACAATCAGCAAGAAAGCCCTTCCCGTCATTAATGAGAAACAGCAAGACAGCCTGTTGGCCCTCGAAGAAAACGCGAAAGCTCTACTATACTTCGATTCGGAGGTCCAGACTTTTAGACTATACGAACTCAGAGCCACTCTTGAAGGAAATTATAATAATTTTTTCTATGTTACAAATCTAGCCATTGATGAAATAAGCCCTTATCTCCAGTTCAAGAGGAGACGCTCTTCAATCCTAGACAGATCTTTCCTCATGGAAGATCTCGGAAAACGCAAAAAGGAGGAGCTTGAGCCCCAAATTACCTACGCCCTTCGGCCTGAGGTGCCGGAGGAGACTTCTCCTTTTGGAAATATCTTTCATCCGTTCTTTTTAAGCTGCTTTGGGAAAGGCATTTCAAACATCCTTCAGAAGGGCGAGGAGATAGCCCTAACAACAATTGTGTTCCATGATCGCGTTGAGCCAATGTATGTGTTTGGAACCAATCAAGGCAGAGTGCTTTTCTTCAAGCTGATGTTCCGTGAAACTGAGAATATTTACTACTATTATGTCATTAACTTTGGTCCTAACCCAATAAACGTGTTGTTCAACCGCAGAAACATGCTTTTTGTGTCTTCAGAAGGCGGAAGATTAGCTGTCTACCCGCTCAATACTAAAGAGTGGCGCAAACTTCACCCTGAGGAAGAGAAAACGAACTCATCGCTGGTGGCTGTAGATGTAACTGAGAAGAAGAAGTTCGAAATCCTGCTCTCTTCACCTCTGAAGAAGATATTGAAGATCAAAGTGCTTGATTACGTCGACGCCAGCAGCCTCGACGGTGATGACTCAAGCCTGAAAGAGTCTCTCAAGCAACACAGTTCGTTAGTGGGACTCGTTTTGAAGAACAACGGCGTTATTTGCTTCGACGCGGCCAAACTCACCGTCGAATTCGAGTGCCGTTGCAACGATAGCTCAGTGATGGGACTCTTTATCCACCCCTTGTATGATTATCTGCTTATCTTAAACGCAAACGGGGTAATAAACATCTTCTCAGCGTATTCTGGGATGTATGAACGAAGCATCTCCATCAAAGAGAAGGATTTCTCATATGCGCTGGGCGTACATGAACTCATGGACGAGTATAAAAAATCACATGTTGATATCAATAGCTACCAAAATTATAAATCTAACAGTACGAAGCTATACTCCTCACCGGTTCACACAGTCCTCGAGTACAATGCTCGTGGTATTAAGAACAAAATTGACTACTTCGGGAAGGTCGGTGAAAGGGAAGGACATAAGAAGTTTGAGGTGATTCGAGAGAGATTAGGAGATCTCAGTCGACTCACCTTCGCAGCTATGGATAGTCCGCATCTTGTGTGGCTCTTCCATTATTGCAATGATTCGCTATTTACGACGCGTTATACTAGATGCGGAACGGTGTTCTTAAATCTGACGCTGGATCAGAACTATCACATTATGATGATGGATCCGAAATACTCGCCTGAGGACGACGAAAGGCGGAGAACGAGGGGATCTTCTTGGAAGAAGAGCGAAAGCGAAATGTCAGAGAAGGAGTCTCATGATATCGTTATGAAGGACGCCTCGCAAAAGCAAAAGAAAAAATCGGTGGAACAGCAGGTGGATGTTGGGATGGCCTTAATGGCGTTTGTGTATCCATGGGGAGTGGATCAGGAGGTCGAGAAGGACATCAAGAAGGTAGTAAATTATAACCTGCCTGTGTTCGAGGTGTATCACGGTGTTCAAGGCGTAGGAGACGCTTTTTCATTCCTTATATCCGAGGCGAATGAAAATAGTTCTGACCCATCATCAAAGGAGATAAGCATTTCAAAGGAATCCTCATTGATTCAATCTCAAAAATTCAACGGTTATCCCAAAACGAGCCTGCAGCATTGGAGAACGAGCGAGTATTTGACCACGTCCCAAGCACTGTCAATGATGGTAAACGAGTACTTCTTATACTAATGTTCTCATGATAATTTTGGTTAGATTTACTTCGTTATTAACTCGGCTTTGCAAGTCGAGCCGTTAGTGACAGTGATAATGATGAAGCTTGTAGAGCTGCTCAATAAGAAGTGTCCAAGCAGCATTTCAAATTATAAAGAGATCAATAGTATCTTCCTGAACCACCACATTACGAGCGATGATTCGGACGTCATATCATCAATGAGCAATTTGATCGTGTCCGCATTGATCCAAGCGCCAAAGGAAAAAGACGCTGAAATGACGAAAAAAATACACTTTTACCTGAAAAAGAGTCTCGAAAATTCAGTGATCGGGAAGGAAGTGCACTTTTTCAGCATGGAAACTGTGTTTTTATCTGCGCTGTCGTATTGGTCTTGCTTCACGAAGGCTGGAGGTCATTGGGCTATCGAACTTATAGAATTTACAAGCGATAAGATTCTTTGGATGATAGAGTAATTATTATTTTCTAACAGCAAGGGAATTCACTATTTTCGCCAAACTAGCATCATGCACTGCTTGCATTACCCTTACTCCGTCTCAGCGGCTCTGAAACTGCTGGTTGACGGTATGAATAAGTACCACCACTGCATCAAGAAAGTCGATGATCTCCTTTTCAATATCATAATCATTGATTTCCACTACACTGCCACTCTCGATGAAGCTATTTTGAGCAAAATGCAAATGAACAACGACCATGAGTCCCCCACGAAACTAAAGAGCCAAAGCACAGTACTGGTAAAAAATCAACGTTTGAGCTCTTGGTTAATCTACTTAATTCTATTTTTTTCAGAAATTTAAGAGTCTTGTCACTGAAATCGCAAAGCAGCCGCTGGATATCAGAATATTTTTGCAAGCTTCAGCCTCGAAGTAATACCCCAAATTTTCCTTTCAGATGTCTAATCCTAGCATTTCCCACAGAGCGCTTCTTTCGTTAGGAGACCAATTCAAAGAAGATTTTATAAATTTCATCACCCAACAAGCCAAGAATGTGACTCTCACGATGGAATTCCCTTCGATAGCTATCAACGTCATTCGCATGTATATTAAGAAGTACCCAAAATCGGCGAAAAACGCGCTGCCTCAGCTGACCGAAGCTATTCTATAGTATTATATTCAGCTTTAATCCCACATCCCTAATTTCCCTCCAGCTGCTTAGATCCTAATAATCCAATCCTGAGAAAGAGTTGCCAAAGAGCAGCGACCAGCGCTTTGCAAGCACTATTCAAGACATTCCCTTCCTGTGCGTTTAACCATGCTACTCAGGTAAACATCTTTACCTTGCTGCCAGTTAATTATCATTAACAAAATTTAATAGAAATTTGCTATTTCAACGATTCAAAATAAAATCATGATCTACGATTTGAGAACAGCTGTCTGCATTAAAACTCTCGAGGGACATACTGCTCCGATTTCGTGCGTTCTTTTTGATAATAACGGGTCTCAGCTTGCGTCTTTCTCTGCGGGAGACCTAACTCTTCGTGTCTGGAAGGTAGCCTATCGTCTTTGATTAATGAAATCTGTATTTGTTATTTAGATTTCTGGGTTCTTTGGAAGTGTGATAGGATTTGGAGGAAAGTATAAAAAGACGTTCAATCTTGACAAAAGCAAATTGGAGGCCGATGGCAAGCGTGTCACTGATAGAAAATATAGGTTAGAATGGAGAGACGGTGAAAACTATATCGCTTTGATTGTCGACGAAACTATGACAATCATGAACGATATGAGAGGTTAAAAATTTATTAATAAGGTAGCAATCAGATCGAAAAAATGTTAATTGATTGTGGCCTTGAGCCACTGAAATTGAGTTAGGTACTGAATTTGCACTTTACTTTCTTTCAAATTGAAAATTTATTCATATCTGATCGCTACTTTTTATTTCATATCCACTTCAGGTATGTTTGCAGAAACACACTTAGAAAAAAATTATTTTGTTACATTTAGGCGAAAACTTTATCTCAGATAGCTCTCTGATGTCCTCTGGCGTTGAGCCAACGCCTTAATAATGCGATTCCTTATTTCCCAGCCCGTTGTTAACCCTTTAGGTCAAAACACTATGAGAATAAGTGAGTGTTGATTTCAAATAAGGCAGAAAATGATTTATTCACATTTTGCGAATCTCTTGGAATTGAACAAATGAAATGTGAAAGAGTGAATTTCATATTACAAGAACAACTATTGACACTTAAACCAAGCTATGTCACTAACTGTCTCATACTGTAAATGACTTGGCTGACATGAATATTATTAATTAAGGTGTCTGTCAGTTCTTATCAACACGCCAAACTTTAGTCTTGAACGCTACACATCCTCCACTGTCTTGAAGAACACACTGAAGAGAGAAGGGAATTTCTCGAGCAGGAACACTTTGATAATAAATCTCATTTTCGCAAGGATTCTGGTGAACCAATTTGGGTTCGTGTTCTCGAAAGCCAGATCAGTAAACCGAATCAGTCGATATCTTGTGGACCCTCCGAGCACTCCGTTGTGAATTGCGATGAGATTTGACGCTCGGATAATGAAAAGCATGTCTGGTGGCAGAGAGTTCATGAACTGATTAATGTTTTCAAAATTCACCAGATCTTTTTCTTTCAGATATTTCCTCTCTTCCTGAAGCACAGATTAGTCAGAACAAGACTCGCTGAACCTTTATTACCTCGTTTATCGGTGCCCCGATCTTCTTTTTGCTGCCCATTGTCCTGAACAGAAGTATCAGTGGAAGATATCTAGCAGATTAAGACAGAGTAAATCGAACTGCTAAAGTGAAGTTGCATACTTATAGAAATCTCCTATGCCCAACTCATATGAGAGGTCCTTGACTTTATCGTAATCGAGGCTTATCAGTGATGTCCAGAGCTGTGAATACTTGAGTCTGAACTCG
>ENA-UOUE01001898-UOUE01001898.1-compost-metagenome-genome-assembly--contig:-NODE-1898-length-11407-cov-18.771580_pt1 | contig 11407 bp, 7 predicted proteins | sample MGYA00238146_ERZ747223 | MGnify/ENA primary metagenome ERZ747223 (study PRJEB28781, sample SAMN06268865) | compost metagenome | isolation source: single cell | place: USA: California, Emeryville, Joint... | reverse complement strand
CATAACAGAGAATATGAATATTTTCAAATTCCATTGAAATTCTTTCAGTAGTGATGATCACACATTCTGAAGGATCCCAAGCAAACAGCCTCGAATTTCTGTTGAAATATGGATTTTCGATGTTCATTATGGTGTTCCAGGTGTTGTTTTTTTCTTCAAGCTGAAATAGCTTCATTGAAGCTCTTCCCTCTGCTAGTAACAATTTTCGTTCAATATCATATTTTAACCCAACAAACTTTTCCTTACATCTCTGCTCTGTACCGTTGTAAGCCACTGTTACAATTTCACGTTGATCCACAAGAACTATCAAAGAACTCAAAAAAAGAGCGATTTGCAGTAGTTGTGGGATGTAGACGACATCGATACATGCTTTAATTTGATCATATTGAGAAGCTAATCCCAACGAATTGCATATCTTTTCCAATGAAAATGTCTTGTCTTTCTTGAAAGAATTCGATCTCCTGAGCTCAATAATACCATTTGATTCATGATAGAACAACAGGTTTGTGTTTTTTACACCACAGCATTTCAGAACGAGTTTTCGGTTGATATCTGTATTAGGCAATTCTATCTTCACAGATTTCAGGAATTGTAAGTTTATATAAGAAAGACAGCTGAGTTTAAACGACGTTGAACTGTGTCGTTGAAGAAAGCAGCAGAGATTAAGGTTGAATGCATCTGTAGCTGCTACAGGAAATCCGTCTTCGTTTCTTCCAACAGAGGGTAACATTCTCACTTTAGTATACGTGCTGTTAACGAAGTAGAAGGGAACTATTTCTTTCCAGCTCTCTTGTTTTTCTATGGTGATTTGCAAATTTTGGGTGAACATTCAAGCCAATTTTGTTTATTTATTTAATAACGATATTTCCAACAAATCTTTTGGCCGCTATTAGACATTGAAAACGATATCATTGTTTTGAGAAACGATATCATTGCTTTGAGAACAAGTTGTTCCAATTGTAAATCCTCTGATCGGCGACCGGGATAAATCGCGTGGAACAGAGGGGGTTGAAAAAGGATTCATCTATAAACTGAAGAAAATAAATAATGTATTTATTTTCATTATTTCTACCTTTCTAATGCAGATCTCTCATTGAGCGATTCTTAAGTCCTACTTTTCTTGGTTATTAGTGCCTTATTGACTACTGTTCAATTTCGTATGAGTGAATAGCATACATGCCTGCACGGAGATGTCACCAGTGGATGCGAAATTATGATCTGCTCCAAATCTCATCATCAAAGAGTTCTTCTCATCAGGTCTTTCACAACCCATAATAGAGAATCGGAGAGCTCAGGGAAAAGTTTTGTAGAGTCCCAAAAAATATAAAAATGAGAATTGATAACACTGAAAAAAAACATGAATTTTATGCAATTAAAAACTTAACAATTCCAACGTCACCTTAAACAATGGAAATAATATTCATTAAACATTCACTATACCGAGGGTGTTGTTACGCACAAAAATTGGTTTTACCGGTACCATCTTTTTAACAAAATCAGGCAAATGTGCGAGATGTTCCCCCTCGATCACATTAGTTTCTTCACAATTGTCTGAGTTATTACCTTCTTGATCTTGCTTTAGATGAGTCATCCATACGCATCGCAGTAGTAGTCGACCACTAAAATCAGCATCTACATATAGCAATGCATGCTTCTGCAAACAATAGTTTAATTTAAGAGAATTCTTATTTGTTATCAATCCTAATTCATGCACTTTGCTTCCCCCTCTTCCTTCTCCATAACAGAGAATATGGATATTTTCAAATTCCATTGAAATTCTTTCAGTAGTGATGATCACACATTCTGAAGGATCCCAAGCAAACAGCCTCGAATTTCTGTTGAAATATGGATTTTCGATGTTCATTATGGTGTTCCAGGTGTTGTTGTTATCTTCAAGCTGAAATAGCTTCATTGAAGTTCTTCCCTCTGCTAATAACAATTTCCGTTCAATATCATATTTTAACCCAATAAACTTTTCCATATTTCTCTGCTCTGTATCGTTGTGAATCATTGTTACTATATCATCTTGATCCACAAGAACTATCATAGAACTCAAACAAAGAGCAATTTGCAGTAATTGCGGGATGTAAACGATATCGATACATGCTTTAATTTGATCATATTGAGAAGCTAATCCCAACGAATTGCATATCTTTTCCAATGAAAATGTCTTGTCTTTCTTGAAAGAATTCGATCTCCTGAGCTCAATAATACCATTTGATTCATGATAGAACAAGAGCTTGGTCTCTCTTTCTCCACAACATTTCAGGATAACTTTTCGATTGATATAAGTGTCAGGCAATTCTATTATCACAGATTTCAGGAATTGCACGATGACATAAGAGATAGAGGTAAGCTTAAATGTCGTTGAGCTGCATCGTTTGAGAACACAAATGAGGTTAAGGCTGAAAGCATCTGCGCTCGCTACAGGAAATCCGTCATCGGTTCTTCCAACAAAAGGTAACCTTCGAAATTTAGTATAGGAGTTGTTAACGAAATAGAAAGGTATTATTTCCTTCCAATTCTCCCGTTTTTCGATATTGATTTGCAGATTTTGTGTTAACATGCATGTCAATTTTGATTATTTATTTTCATTTTAATAGCACTTTATTTTTCGAATTTCTGGATTTTAGGGTGACTGATAACTTCTGTCGGTCGTTCAGAATCACTGCTTGCCAGCTCCATTAATCAATCAAGAATAAGAAGGCTGATGTGGGCAGGCTCATGATTAATCGTAGAATCCAGTTATAATTCGAGAGTGAGAGTGAGAGAAAACGCTAATGGGCAGGTTCCAAAAAACCAATGTCCCATTTTATAGTTGATAGCTGAATTCTTTCAATTAGACCGACTGATTCTTGGAAGAATTTTCTCTTACAAAGGTTTGAATTACCTCCCAAAAAACAAACAGGTGATGTATATTTTAGGTCTTGCCCACATAAAATTAGGCCTTTCTGTATATTCATAGCCTCCGTGGCGCTAGTACCCATCAAATCAACCACTATCCTCCATTAATAATATCAATTATCGTTCAATTCTATCGTTTGGTGAGTTTTTTAAAACCTCTATTCAAATTTTATAATAGTACACAATCTGTAATTGATATTTCATAAGTTAGTGCCAAAAGGTGACTGGCTGATCTACTTTCGAAATTATCCTTTCACTGATCTCTTAGGAAGCATCTCATGGATCGAGACAGAGAAATCAAACTCCACGCTGTAACAGTTCACGCGCAGCTCGAGAATCTAGAAAACAACCAAGATGCGTTTTACCGCTCCAGTTTTTCCGTCTTTATCATATCCAAGAAGTGGCTTGGTCTATGGAAAAGTTATGTCAACTACGACAGCATCAAAGAAAAGGATTATATGGAGAAATATCCAATCACGATGAATCGGCCTGGTATCATCAATGAAGACATCATAGCCAAAAATATCGTGAATCACATAAAAATGCCCTCCGAACAATACAAGAGTTGCAATCGCATTGTCAAAGCCAATGTGACCTTAGACGATATTTTAATGATAACAAGAGAACTTTGGGAAGAATTTACATCTGAATACATAGGTGAGGAATTAGAGAGACCAGTTTGGCGAAATAAGTACGGCACGCCATTGTTTTTGGATTTAGAGCTCGGAAAGGTAAAAATTTCATACCTTTTCACATTTATAATCATCAGACTTAGTTTACGATTGCTTTCGTGGGCAAAACCTTTTGTAACTGGGTCGAGAACAATCGAATTCATAAAATTAAATTGAATTTCGTGCAGTTTAATCCAGAGGAAAAACTAAGCGATTTCAAGAGAGAAATAGCCTTTGCTTTGGGAGGTCAGGACACAAACCCTCTAGCTTTTAATCCTTTTACAAACCATGCTGATTTCAAACCTCAACTCAGAACTCCAGTCGAATCGGTGAACTTCAGAATCTATAAGCTCAGTCCCAAATGGTCAATATACGAGGTGCTTGACCTATTAAAGTCAAAATGTAAGGCCGACGCAAACGGAAATTACTCAATAGATTTTCCTGGAAATTATTTAGAAAAAGGGAAAAAAGACCCGAAGCTGGAAGAACTCCAGCTGAAAAACACTGATATTCTCTTCATTGAAGTACGTGAGAGAAACTCGACGTGGATACTAAAAACGAAAGATTTACCAGTAAGTGCTCGACGAGAAAACGAGATGATGATGATTGAAGAAGAAGGGAAAGAAGAACGGAAGGAAGAGAGAAGTCAGCCTAAACCCGAAGAGCGGATTTCCTGCTCGATATGTACTGGGATGTGTCCAGAGAAGGATGCATTTCTCAACTTTAGATGCCAACATCACTATTGTATAGGCTGTGTGCAAAGTATGCTCTTGGAAAAGAATCAATTTAAAAGTTGCGGGGCAGCTGGGTGCAACAAAGAAGTCGAAGAATCTGAAATTAATACCTTCTTGGAAATCTATATTAAGAGCCTGGATCAGCCAACAAAGCAGGGAATGGACGAAGAGAACGAAGATTCTCTACCACTGCCAGATAGAGTTCCAGATTTCAATTCTGGAGCCCAGCAGCAAAGAGGAGGACCTCGTGGTGTCAATGCGAATAATCGAAATCGAGGAAATGATAACTCAAACAGAGGAGGAAGAGGCAATTCTAAGAGAGGCGGAGGCAAGAGTAATAACCGCAAAGGAGGAAATGCTAATGCTGGTAAGAATAAATCGAGAGGTCAACAAGTCACGAGTCATTTTATGAATGTGAATCCTTTATTTGGTAACCTCTCCCTGGAAGATCATCTATCCTTGGAGGAGGAGGACAGCAGCATTAGGAGTGCCGACCTTAGCAGTGCCCATCTGAGCAGCGAAGGTCTGAGCAGCGCCAGGATTAGCAGCGTGAGTCTATGCAGTGACGATGAATATCCATATCATTACAATGCTCCTCCAAATCAAAATAATTCGAGAAAACCAAAGGTTAATAAAAGAAAAGGCAACCCTACTAAGGTCTCTAAGAAATCGACGACTGAAGCATCGAAGAAGCAAACTAGTCAGTCAAAGGAGGAAACCAGCCAATCGAAGAACTCTGCAACAGATATGGCTGACGAATCAGCAGTAGCTAGCTCTGACTGCATTATTTGCATGGCAGCTAAAAAGAACTCGATTTTTATTCCCTGCGGTCATATGGCCTGCTGTCTCACTTGCGCCAAAACATGCAAAGGCACATGTCCCATTTGCAGAAAAAAAGCCAGAGTCAATCAAGTATTTAACGCCTAATACCAGCTCAATAGTCGTGGAGCTGTCTGAGCCTCTTGATAACAAATTGATTACCCTGTTATTTTGGTATATATCTGATTATCAAATTTTCATTTTGGGTTAATTGCTCCCCCTTCCACAGCTCATCTTGCTTTCATTTAATTAACACGTCGTTTTTTCCCAGAATGATGCCCGAAATCTCCGAGAACATTCAAATTTTGTTTTGAACTCTTTCTCACCTCTACCCTTAAATTCATTCATTCACATATCGACTACCACAACAACATTTATTTAAGATAATTCATCAGACTGGCATGTAATTAAAAACAACAACAAAGTAATTAGAAAAGACCACAGCTCGATAGTTACAACTATTAAAAATATTTGTAACGCTGAGTCATGGAAGCAAACATACACTTACAGAAAGATTATTCGTAGACACCTAATTCTCACATTAGAGAAAACGATTGATTTTTACAAAATATAAACTATGGATACTCTTGTTAAATGTAGCAAGAATAATGTATTAAATGAATTCAAAAATAAAAGTGGATTGTATACATATATTATGAAACCATGCCAGTTTTTTCTCTAGGTTTGATTTCAATACAAAGCTTTCCATCAAGACTAACTCATTGATGGATGGATGTAATTGTTATGAACAATTCATTTGTTAGATTGATACAGTAAAAGCGATATCATTTCTTGAAAACCTATGGGTAAGAAAATCTCTTCCAAGGAGGTTTGATACTCTAAGATTTGGCAGAGTTATTGTTCGTTCTGCTTGTTGATGATTTGATAAATTAAGGAAATTCTAAACTGCGAATGAGAATCTAATAACAGTGGAAAAGCTAAGATTTAATTTTCATTAGCAAGTAGTCCTTAAAAAAATTAATCAATTGAAAAGAGGAAGATAATGGCATTAAACAGATTCCGCAACGCCTTCTGGAAACTCTTCAGCAGCAACGCCGTGTAACTTAAGCTTCCAGCAACACTGACCACTCATAATTTCATTCATAGGGTCAGCACAGAAGTCCAGAGAGGAATCTTCTCTCCAGACGCTGATTTGGAAAAGCTCTCAGACCGCTACATGTCGATCAAAGATACCGAAGCCGCTGGTCTTAAGGCTGGCAACGTGCTCGACCTCATGCTCAAAAACGCGAGAAGCGATTGGGAAAGAAAAGAACTCGCGTTATATAAAGCCATTCAAAATGCTGCTTTCTTTGAGGATGTGTAATTTCAAAATCACTACCTTTCCCCTCAATTATTTGCTCTTCCCTTAGTGACTATGCCCAACTCATTGAGAGCTACGATGCTATTCAAGTTCTTAAGAACCTTGAGTAAGATAATCCGAAATAGCTCTGCAATTGAGTCATTTTTGCTACAATTAGGCTGATCCAGAAGACTGAAGCACCAGTCGACCCAGAAATTGTTGAATACGAGACACTTAAAGCCAAATATTTGCTCAACGAGGAAGGGTAACTCTTGACTCTTCGAAAAATGGATGTTAATTCTGTTATATTGTCTATAGTGCTGAGGAAAAATTAAAAGAGTACGTTAGAAATAGACCAGTTGTTCATCCATACAACTTGTGGAGCAGCCCAGAAGAAAAGCACAACGTTAGATTGTGGTTCTTCTAAACCTTCCTATCACTTCATCGAGAGCCCTTCTGGAAGGTCTAAAAATTTCATAGAGCAGCAGAATAGCATTGTTATCTGTAAAGCTTTAACGTGTATTTTGCACACCTCTTCATAGAGATAGATGTATCCTGCTGTTTGACACTAACCGCTCAAATTAAACTCAGCTTATAGAGCTTATAAGCTAGCTTCACAAAGATTAAGTGAATGAAATTTCAGTATCTTTACTATGAGCTCAGATTTATATTAAATTACGATTCGCAACTGAGGAACAGCAAGGAAGTAATGTTTATCAAAGAGAAAAATATTTTAGCTCTGTTGCACGGAAAAATTTGAATGTGTGTACAGAAGATATTTTTCTTGAGCTAATATGTAAAATTCTAAAACTGAAAAAAATTGAAAATGAATGTAAAGCAATTGTCTTTATTAATCTGTTGCAATGCTAAGCTAATAAATATATATGTTCTTCATTACTATAAATCTTGGTGATAATGACTTACTTGAACAAATTTTGTCAGAGAGGAATAATCAACAACAATAAGGTAATATAGATTTGCAGAAAGAGAGCAATTGACTAAGGAGGTGATGGTGTTTGTAACTCAGATTATTTTTTGACTTTCTTTTTGACCTGACAATCGACATTTTTTTCTGATCTTATTCGTCGCTTTCTTTGACCTTTTCGTGTATTATGTTTTTTTCCGCATTTCCCAACTGCAGTATTTATTTGTGAATTTTCAAGATTTCTCAATTGTGTTTGATAGTAATCAAGGTCGAAGCGCTCTTTGGAGAAATATTCACCTGGATGGATAATAACCACAATTTATATAGGCTTCTTGTTATAATTTTTACCTAAATTCTTTGGTTCAATGTTGAAGCTCAGCGAGTCAAAGTCCTCAATAAATTTAAGAAAGGATGCTGTAGGATAGATAATTGGTGCTCCGGAGCAACCATTATTCAATGGCAACACTACTTTCAATGCTCCAACCAGCATCACGATTGCATCAATAGGATTATTGAGCTTGATACAAGCAACACGACCCAGCCTATTCAAGTTCTCTTCTAGTCCCTTGCATCTCATGTAATCATTTGAATGATTGAAAATTGCCGCTAATGATGCATTAGTTGAGAGCTAGTGAGTTATGTTGTTTACATATAATGCTTTCTGTCTCAATGATAATAATATTGCTTGGGTCAATCGGGCCTATTGAGCCAGAGACTTTTAAGTGAATTTCCGAACTCATCTGGAACGCAGTGGAGCTCATACGGTCTAGACCTAAATAATTTAGAGCAATACCAAAACAAATGATTTGCTAACCTAGCAGAATTAAATGAAAGCTTGCAGGTATTTGATCTCGATGCAGTCGTAAGTATCTTGTATGTTCATGTTTAGTATAACTCCTATTAAGCATGTCAGAGCGTTTAGAAATTATTTCAAACCTCTGCTTTTTAGGCTTATATCTAATCCACTCTGATCGATAATTTTCAGAGTTTTCAGAAAACTCGTAATCATACTCAACAAACGGCATTCCTTTAGCAGAGTTTGATTCGTAAATTAGTTCTGTTGGCGTGATTTGAATTGTAATAGGTTCACTAGCTTTTAACGAAAATATTTGTCCTTCTTCAAGCTCTTCATGAAGTTTTTCGTACCGAGAAGCAGCTTTGGTTTGTATCATCGTCTGAAGCTCACTATTAAAAATTAGCAAGTTCCTGGCGATGGAAGGATTGGAGATTGGTCGAAACCAATCATAGCGACGCTTAGCAATTTCATATCTGAATTTGATATGCATTTCAGCGACTGTCTGAAACATTTTTCTTGGGATGTGTAAAAGATTCCTTGTTCAAAAAGTAAGCTATAACAGAGAAATATTTGGTAGTTACAATGAACGAAGAGATCGCGAGTGAACGCTCTCATCGTGGTATGAGCAGTTGAGCCGGATTGCCTGAACTGGACAGCAAGCAGCACACATTTTATTGGCGCATCCTTTGTCTTGATAATCTGAACATTTTTCACAAAGCGCCTGTGAGGGATGACTAGTTTGATCGTCTTCCTCATGGAATTTGCTGAGTGAAATGACCTTAAGCTGTCTATTGGACGTAAGTTCTCCTGCAAGCTGTCTTGAACAAGGACAATTGAGAGTAGCATACTTCTGCCTTGAGCTACAATCCTGACACATATCGTAAACACATTCTTCCGTTTTCTTGCTAATACACATCAAGCATTGCTCCGAATGATATCTTAGGAATGGGCAAACTTGAACACTGCTTAATTTGTGTGCGATTAGACACCCCAAAAACGGTTGCGCTTGATAGAGTTTATCAGCAAGATTCTTCGATGGAAGTGTAACAAAAACAAATTGGCAGTCCGGTTCGGAAGTCAACGGATTAGTGTCCTCCTTGATCGAAAAATCATGGGTATCTAGCTGAGTCACATCCTTCACAATGGAAGTCAGGTCTTGCAGGTATTCAGGCTCATTGGGGAGGTTCTGAACGAACTCAGCTGATGAAAAGGGTCGAATGATAACAATTATTCTTGAAGTTTCGGTGTTTAATTCAGCCAACTTGAAGAGGTCTGTGTTGAGAGTAGTAATACTTGCATCATAGCTTTCTATTCAAATAAGCAATTAAATCTATTCGTGATTGGTCGATCACCTAGTTTCTTCGTGTATATTTCTCTGTCTTGCTGGTATACTCGCAACGCATCCTCGAAAGAAGAAAAGACGAGGTAAATACAATGGATGCGACACATGGTTGGGTGATAATAAATTGCTAATTTTTCCCAGTTGACATTACAGCCTTCAAATATTTTTTCGAGGTCGCTCCTCCGAATAAGCCTGCGGCAAAAAATCCTGAGGGTTCGCTTGTGATCGAAGTTGTTTTTATGTTCGAAGACGCATAAAGACTGAATTTTATATCTGAAAAACTGATCGTATCGGTCGTGAATGATACAGGGCTCTTTGTGTTGAGCATCCTATTTGTATGTTGAATATCTTCTTTTCAAGAAATCAATAGTACCTGACAGCATTGCTTACAGAGATGATTCGAGCAAAAAGTTGATGTGAGCGCCTCGCATTTTTTGAAACAGCTTTGGCAAAGAGTTATTCCATGTAATTGTCGGCTGTCTTCAACGCAATAGAAGAGATCGAGTAACTTTTGCTTAATTACGTCGACAACATTGGGTATTGAGGGACTAAGAGAAAATGAGTGTGAACCCAAAGGAAATCATCTTATGCTGGATATAATCACCTGGTGCTCATCCCGAGCTCTCGAGCAATCAAAAACAATTGTACTGCGGAAAATTGGTCGAGCATTTTTGGGGTGTAAGGGAGAGCAACAACTGCATTAATGTATGGCGGAACTAAACAGTTAAGTGAAGTTGAGAACAAGAGATGCATACTGCTCTGACAAGGGTTGTAATAAATCATACTCGATCGCATAAAATGGGTCATAGCACGGTAGATTTCAGGATATGAAAGGTTAAATAATTTCTTTTGGAGACACGGGACTACATCCCAAGGCCAAATTTTCATGGGGTCCTTCAGATATATTAGCCGTGCCTGTGATTCCATGTCTATAGCTCATAAAGCTTGATGGTAAAAGTGTTTGCTCTTACCTGAAGTGAGATAATTTTCTAGGTCATCTTTGGAGATTTTCTCATATTTTCTAGAGCTGCAATTAAGTGCTTTTGACATCGATTCTAATGGAATTTCAGCTAGTCCTCTAGCGACGAAAGTTGTGGGTCGTTTGCACATGGATTTGTTGAACAATCGCAAGTCAATGCTTCTGACAAGCTGCTTTTTATCTCCAAAACAGTTTAAATTCAAGCAATAGCATGTGGCTCTGATCTTCCAATAAGGATCAAATCTTAAGAAATTGAATTCTAGTTTGCTGTATGTGCTATAAATATTTTTGATGAAGAAAATGAACCTTTAAATTCCTGCTCGTTTAGGATATAATCTTCATTGTAATAATCCGTGCGGATCATCTTCGGTAGCATTGCAATAATTTTCTTATAGTTTCGCCGCAGTTAACTTGGTTTAACTGCTATTATTTGAAATTTGAATTGGGGATGAGTGACGATTTATTTGAAAACTTCCCACCCGCGAGTCGATGAAAGCAAATTAGCTTTACGACCAAGCAGTGTTTTGCTGGGTTGAATCCGGATATTCTATAGCTTCAAAGGCTGTTTGTCACTGCTCAGTACACTAGCATTTAGTATTTACGAAGTTATTTACAGGCAATATTGCTGCTCCCCCTGCATCAGTCGTTTATAAATATTTTACTGTGATAATAATTGGTCAAATCTGAATTTTAAAAATCTTCATCCAGATCGTCTAATAAGATTTGTAATTCTGAATCAGTTAAAAAAATATCATTGGATGCCAAGCTTCCAGAATCTGCAAGAGGTAGTTTAAGCATTATTGAAATTAGAATCTGTATCCATTTTTCCATTAAGTAAATTGTCCTCGTCTTAAATCCACAGCAAATTTTACATCAAAAAGTATTCAATTAATGGCTGAAACGTCTTGAACAATTAATATGTTCAGTACCCTCTGAT
>ENA-UOUE01001897-UOUE01001897.1-compost-metagenome-genome-assembly--contig:-NODE-1897-length-11409-cov-34.793152_pt1 | contig 11409 bp, 7 predicted proteins | sample MGYA00238146_ERZ747223 | MGnify/ENA primary metagenome ERZ747223 (study PRJEB28781, sample SAMN06268865) | compost metagenome | isolation source: single cell | place: USA: California, Emeryville, Joint... | reverse complement strand
AAGTACTGATATCTTCCTACAGAGTTTTCGTGCTGTAGACATGATGGGTACTTCCTGGCATGGGAAGTTACGTAATGTGCGCTTATAATTTACCAATTATTTGAATGCATATTTGCTTGGTAAATAGATATGCGTACAAAATCGATTGATCCATATTAAGGTCGTAATATGTATGTATCAATTTCAACTATCTCTTTTCAAAGAGAGGAAAGAAGTATTATTGACATTCAGAAGAATGCATTTATTTCCTCTAACTTCATCACAATTAACCTTCCAAGGCTAAGGGAAGTCTCTACGAGGTATGAAAGACTGTATTTCAGAGCGCTATATTATTGATTTTCAGCCTTCAAAGTGTCAAAACTCAAGTTCTAGACGACGACATTTTTTATCACTGCTTTATGCAATATTAGTTTTTGTTTTTTCACTATGCAACTAACTTCAACTTAGTTCTTCTCCTCCCCATGCACAAAGTTATCAAGCTTTTCAAGTCGACAGGAGTTAAACTTGCGAATTTCAGGATCTCAAAAAGATATCATGTCAATCGCAGTACACTTAAGAGAAAGCTCTTACCAGTTGATGATTGCACGAAAGCAAACAAATCTTCTTCTTCAATTTCAAACTTCTCATACAAATGGTCTTCCATCTTATGCTTAACGATAACCTCACTTACTTCAGGATTGTCCTAATTAATTTTAGCTCCTTTTCTTTGTAAATTAATCAATTACCCTGACGAGCTGAGCAAGGCTTTCTTTGTTGTCAACAAGGAACTTAACTTGGTATTCCATTGCCTTTTTGAAAGTCTCCTTGTCAACCGGGTGCTTTGACTCGGGCGCCATACTATACAGCAATCACCACCACGAAACACGACTAAATTACTCCAAAAGAAGCATCGCCGAACCAACAAGCTCGAGAAACTCTTCGTTTCCTTGTTGCATATATTCCGCAGTACTCGCTTCGAACTCTTTTCCGTCGACTTTCCAAATAGGGAGGTATCTTCGAAAAATCTCCTTGGAGAAAGTGCTGATAAACCCGAGATATTCTCTCAGGATTTGGATGTATTCGGCGTCACTGGTAGCGGCTCTTCTACCTAATCATGTCATGGAGTCATCGAAAGAAATTATTGAATGAAAATACGTTTTCTGATCTGAGTGAGTTTTATAGCGAATATTCTCTTAGTCAAAATAGTGAAGTTCATGTAGATTTTCTTCATTGTTTCGATTGACAAGATTCCGTTCTCTCTTTTAATTTCGAATTCTCTGAAAAATGGGGACCTTGCCTCCTTTTCTTCTTCCTCTCCTGGATTCTGGGTGTCTTCCTATTAGAAAAGAGTTTTTTCTCTGAGACTAAACGCACACCATTTTTTACCTCTTCGATATTCGTGAACAAGTACCAGACCCTAAACGCATTTGATTTGTCAAAACACTAGAAGAAAAAACGCGCTTATTACCCGGCCACCACAGCAGTGACGCCAGCAATCCCAGTGGCGAAGAGGATCTCTTTTTTGTGCTTTCGGAAAAAGTCCATTTTTATATATTTCGAATAAAATTTAACTTAGGATACCGGTTAAGAGGCTCAATTGATATAAAATTCAATTAGCTGTATTATTTGTAGAAAATAGGAATGAATAAAAGTAAGATGATGGCAGCTAGCATGAGGATTCTGAGGAGATAGAGAAGGGAGATTTAGCTGTTAATTATTTGGCTACGCTAGGCATTTTTCAGAAGCGATTTGGACTTTCTCGTTGGATTGAATTTCGTAGATGCACGTTGCACATAAGACCTCATAAACCCTGTTCACGTATGAGTCGTAGAGCTTAATCAGGATGGGAAGGAGGTAAATGTGGGTTCTCTAATGTGGATATTTGAATTGAGGAAAATTTGGATACCAGAATCTACATAATTTCTTATAATTTTAATCAAAAAGTATTGATTGATAAGATCTGTGAGAAATAGCTCATCAATGGTACTGACGTATTAAATAGGATACTAGATAGAGAGAAAATAAATGACATTGATCAATATTTTGTTCGTGAGAATTCTCATATGAGTGTCCGTCTCTCTCTCTAATAAATGTTTCAGTGTAATCTCTATACCTAAAGAGATAGTGAGTCTCCGAAGAGAGTTTCTGATTTTAAAAAATATTCACTCTGATTCGTTACACATGATTCGTCATGTTTAATGTTACTGACTTAAATTATTTTAATTGTTCAATTAAAATAAATCTAAGTTTGTTTCTCTCAATAAAGGACTTCAAAGATCTTATGCAAGAAACTTGCGGTATAGGTCAACAAGAAGACTCTGATGAAGTGACGAAAAACTTCCTAACACAAAAGCAATAGCACAAACAGCTGGCCACAATTTGCTGAATGAAAAGCAAGTCGGATCAAGGCTATTCAATTTGTTAGATCCATAGTTGAAGCAGGAAAAGGACCTTATTATTCTGAAAAATACATAATAAGTACATCAATGCAGAGAATGAGAAAACTATCTAGACTAGCCTCACCACTCTCGATTTATCTGACGACTTCATCGGTGACCAAGGAGCCAGACCCATCTGCAAGAACACCACAACACAATCTATTATGGAACTTGATCAGTGTACAGGTAGCAAGTGCGGTAGTTGCAAGGTGGCATCAAGCTTCAACTAAAGTACGGTAGAAAGCAAATTATTAGGGATTCCACATCCCCCAGGTCTCAATTCTAAAAAGGTAAATGCACGAATCACTGCCAGTGATTGAAAGCACTTTCGCAAAACTAGATAATTAACAAAACCTAAGAAGACCAATATTATATAGTACGTTTTGGCAACATAATTCAAAATAACTTGAACTTTTTTGTAAAATAATTTGTTTGGTTCAAATAATACAAAATGGTAATCAGGTTAAGAAACATAAATTCGATATTTATTTTAGCAGCTTACCAACAGCTTAACAGCTTGGACATTTTTCGTAAAATGGGCTCCTATATTTCCTTGAAAACGACCAAAATCAACGTGAATAGATACCACGCTAGCAGTTTTTATGTATTTCTTTTTTTTTTTCTTCAAGAAACGGGAATAACTATTCCAAAAAAGGATCTATTCATTGCGCTAAATATCTTGTGTGTAAGTCAGGGATCGAATGCGTCATAGACAGGCTTCTTCCAACTAATTTCATGAATGAAATGTGATCCTGGTAGTAGATTTATGCTAAATCAGCTTTATTGCTTTTCTAACTCGTCCAGAGTACCTACAACATGTCTCGAAGCGTTGCCACTCTTTTTTACTCAAATTTGGAGATAATCAGATAGCAAGCCTCATTTTGACAATTTGATCAACTTATCATTAGGTACGTTATTTAAACGAGTTTTGATTCGCCCGAGCTAACTTAATTCAGCACTTTGCAAACTTAAATTAGTATTTTTTGATAGATCACATTTCAGCTTGCCTTAAATTCTTACATGGGTAAAAAACACCAGAAAAAGAAAAAAACCTGGGACCACGGTCCAGAAAACAGCAAGAAACCTTATCCAGACCACCCAGATAAAGCTTTTGTGCATTTTGCACACACTTCTCCTCCCTTGGAAATTTACTACCAAGTAATCAATCTCGTATTAAGCATTTTACTGACGACTCACACTCTCAGGAAGTTTTCCGTGAATATTTCAAGGATGACACTGAATTTAAGGCATTTATTCAATCAATGAAAGAGCGGCTTCCCGTGACTTTCCGTGTGAATGAAAACGTCCCAAATTACAAAAACTTCCTTAAGACACTCAAAGATCCAGAGTACATCGCCGCTTTGCTGGCTCAAGGCAAGAAGCCATCGAATCCTGAGGAAGAAACGAAAGCAGAAGCAAACACTGGAGAAAAAATTGAAGAGAAAACCGAAAAAATAGACCTAACAAGTAAGAATTATCAAGGGACGAAATAATCATTCAACCATTTTAGAGGAGATTTCCCTCAGGAATGTCAGCTGGTACCCCAACGAGCTCGTTTGGCAAATGAACACGTTCCGACAGCACCTCAAGAAGAACGAAGCGTTGAAAAAACTACATAAATATATCCAACGAGCCTCAGATTCAGGCCTGATCACCCGCCAAGAGCTGGTTTCCATGCTGCCTCCGCTCTTTTTGGACGTCCAAAGCACGGATCTCGTGTTCGATATGTGCGCTGCGCCAGGTAAATGAACATGATCTAGATATTTGCTCATTAATCGCGTGATTAGGCTCTAAAACCTCTCAAATCCTCCAAACAATGTACCGGGACGAAGCCCAAGGGAAAGGACCTACCCAAGGTGGTGTGATTGCCAACGATGCTGACTATGTGAGAGCATACATGCTTACTCATCAGATTAAAAGGATGAATGCGGCTGGCATTGCTATTGTCAACCATCACGCGCAATACTTCCCAGGACTGACGGTTCCTGATGCAGCTGGGCAAAACCCGCATGATTCGAAGCTTCTTTTTGATAAAATCCTGGCTGATGTGCCTTGCACAGGTGACGGAGCAATCAGAAAGCTACCAAATCGCTGGTCGAATTGGGCGGCTAGAGATGGCATCGGTTTGCACCATCTCCAGATTTTGATTCTGCAAAGAGCGCTACAACTTGCTAAAATCGGAGGATTGATTGTTTATTCAACATGCTCGCTTAATCCTATCGAGGACGAGGCAGTCCTGACGGATATATTTAGAAGAGCCAATCCCGACGCCTTCGAGCTCGTGGACATCCACAGCTATTACCCAGGACTGATCGCGAGGAGAGGGCTGTTGAATTGGAAAGTCTATGAAGAAACTGAGGAGTTTAAGACCTATGATAAAGAGAGGAAAGAGAAAGCGCTTAAGAGACAAAAGAACAAGGAAGGTGAGGCCCCAGAGGAAGAAAAGCAGTTCGATCGCCAGAAGATCTTCAATAAATATGCCTCAATGGCTGAGCTTCCGAAAGACTACGCTGGAGTGATTGGCCCGACGCTTTTCCCTGAGGATGAGGAAACGATGAAGAATGTCTACAAAATCCAGAACAGCATGAGAATTTTGCCTCATGATCAAGATAGCGGCGGCTTCTTCATCGCTCTTTTGAGAAAGAAGAAGGACGTTGTCTTCTCGAATAAGTACGCGAAGGGTGGTCCAACGGAACAGCAAATTAAAGAAATCATTAAACAAGCAGAGGCCAAAGAAGAAGCTGAAGAAGGAGAGAATAAAGTCAAGGTCGAGGTGCCAAAGGAAGATGAGAGTGGCAGCGAGGCTGAAGAGGAGAAGCTACCAACGGAACCTCAGAAGAATGGAGAATCAAAGGCAAATGGAGAATCGAAGAAAAGCGTAGAGGTAGAGAAAGCCAAGCAGCCTGAGGAGGGAACTAAAGCAGAAAAAACCGAAGAAAAGAAGGCGGAAAACGCTGAGGGAAAGAAAGAGAAAAGAAATAGATACACAAAAGCCAAGAAGCCGGAATTCATTCGGTTTGAGTCGCCTGACTGGAAATGGATCTGTGAGTTTTACGGCATCGAGGAAAGCAAATTGAAGCCGTTTACTATCCAATTGAACGAAGGCGACAAAAACATCTATTTGATCTCTCCGGCCATCCGCAAATTCTTGGACTGCGAGCCTAAGGGTAAGTATTTGGCGATTTTATGATATATAATATCTTTCATATAGATGCTCTTAAGAAACTGAATGTTGGCGTCAAATTGTTCGCTAGAAACACAAAGGAGAGTTTCAATGAGGGCTGCTGTCCTTACCGTATCTGCCAGGACGCAGCACCAACCGTCTTCCCGCTCTTGAGCAGCAAGAGAAAGATTAAAGTCACTGCGGAGTTCTTCAAGCAGGCGGTCAAGGCGAAAAACGTGAAGTTACAGACCGTGAAGGACGCTGAACTCTTGAAAAAAATCAATGAGGTTGACTCCGGCGCGGTGCTGCTGTATGTTGAAAACGATGACAACATCAAAGACTTCGACTGCGTTGTCGCGCTTAAGTTCAAGGCGTCGTTAATGCTCATGATCTCGACTGAGTTGGCTGAGAGTCTGGCAATCAGATACATCGAATCAAATGTTGTTTAGAAAGGGTTCTATAGTCTTTTTGTATGTAAGCTCAACGAGATGGCCTTAGGGGGAAAATTTTGTAGGTTTTGCGTATAGATAAGACGAATTTTGAAAGCTTCTTCGAGTTAATTTCGTAATAAAAAAGTGTTAAATCGACATTCTCATAAACAACAAAAAATTTATAAATTTTGCATTCTTTACACACACATGTAGGTTATTGGAGTGAGGAATATAGTCTGTCTACTAATTCAGACCCGCCGATTTCAAAAGCGGTATTAAGCGCGTTCCCGATCTTCTGCTTTGTGAGAACGAGCTCCGCTTCAGAGTCTCGTAGATGATTGTGCAAAGATTTGAGCGCTGTTTCGTTCTTTTGCAGCTGAGCTCTGGCGTTCTGTAGTTCATCAATGGCTCTATCAATGGTATCCTAAGATTATTATTATTCTTTGATGAGCTTGAGTATAAAGGAAATATACCTGGAGCTCAGCATTCTCTTTCTTCAGCATTCTAACCTTCGCAGAGTCATTTTGCTTTGAGCTGGAAAGTTTAGCTTCACGATGGTAGACAGAGAGCTCTCTCTTTGCTGATTCAAGTTCGTTGAGAGTATAAGCTAATTTTCGGCTTGTAACTTCCAATTCTGATTCTAGTTGGGTGACTTGAGTGCTGTACTGCTCCTGTAGCTCTTGGAGACTGTTATTGAAAGCAGCACATCTCGTTTCCGTCTCTTGATCTCTTTCCTGAGCGAGTTTCTGGCTATAACTCTTCTCTGTTTCGTGAATTTCCCTGATAGCTTGAAGCGCTTCGATTTCTTGCTTTTGAGCGCTGATTTTCAAATTTAATCTCTCTAGAGCCTCGCCATGTTCTGCCTCGAGCTCTGTCATCTGCTGCTTCAGTTTCAAAACGACCATCTTCGAATCTTCGAGGTCAGAGATCTGCCCATTCAACTGCCGATTCTATGGATTTGAAATGATTTTAATATTTCCCGCTCTCAAGGTATCAATTACCTTTTCTCTCAGATTTTCAATGGTTTCGACCAATTCCAGGTTCTTCGCCCTATACGTTTGAGCCTCTCTAGCCGCGTCTTCGCGTTCATTTTCTAGTTTCTCAAATGCGATTTTCGCCTCTCTTTGGTACGTATCAAAATTATAATTCAGACTCCTTATTTGTTCCTAGACAAACCCATTCAGATCACGCCTACTGTGTCAAAACTCACCTCTAAGAAAGATATTTCTTGCATGTATTTCGACTGTATCGCCAGCGACTCTGCTTCAACCTCTCCGACCTTCGCCAAACCCTTATTTATCAGCTCATCTTTCTCTTTGATCACTAACTCTAGCCGCGAGACTTCCTCCTTCAGTTCGTTTATTCTATTCTCGTTCGTTTTCAACGTCGATGACAATTTTTCATTCAATTCCTTAGATTTCAGGTATTTCTCATTATATGATTGCGTGGCTTCGTTCTCCTAAGAAAACCCTCTACTGTCAACCCTCCGAATAGTTTGAAAGGCTTTTACATTAATTCTTTGCTGTGAAAGATCGTTGTAGCTTTGCAACAGTCTCTCACTGTCTTCTAATATTTGTTCATGCTTTTTCTTAAGTTTGTCTCGCTCTTCTTGAAGCTTTTTAATGATACAATTAGTATTAGCCATTATATGCAACTTACCGCAATAATCTCGCTCTCTTTGCTGCTTAGCTTGAGTTTCAGATCCTCTAACTCCGCTTTCTGTCTGCCATACTCTGCCTTCAGCGCAAAGAGCGTTTGCTCCGTCTCTTGCCGTCTCTTTTCAGCGAAATCCGCGTCAGAGCGAATTTCATTCTCTCTTGCCTGACGCTGCCTGCTCTCGAATTCAATCTGCTCTTGTTGTCGCTTACAGATCGCAGCTTTCGCGTTTTTCTCCCTTTCTATTTCCCTGATCGTTTCGCGCAAGCTGTTTATTTGCTTTTCATAGTTCTGCCTTTCCTCCTCGTGTTTTTTAGTTTTTTCTCTCAACTCCTCAAGCTCAGTGGAACCTCCGTTCTTCAATTGGGTCTTTGCTTCGAATAACTCCGCTTTTAGACTCATCAATTCAACTAAAAGGAAATCTTTTTGGTCTTTCAACAGCACCAGCTCCATGTTTCCGCTTCCCGCGTGTTTTTCCTCTATTTTCGTTTTCAGGCTCAGCAAATCATCGATCTTTGCTTTAAGTAACCCGTTTTCTTGCTCCAGCGCTTTTAACCGTGAAGCTACGCTATCAGACCCAGATTCCTCCAAATGTACTAGACCATTAGGTTTTGTAGAATTTATTTTCTGTAGAGCCCTAAACTCTTCAATGACTTCCTCCTTCGCCTGCAATTGTGCTTTCAACTCTTCGTTTGAAGCCTTTAGCTGTTCATTGCTCTTTTCGAAGGCCTTTATCTCACCTCGGAGCGCCTCGAGCTTCTTTTCATGAATTTGAGTGCTGTTTTCAAGCTGGCTTCGTAGCTCCTCAATCGTCTGCTCTGATTCTCTTTTGAGACGCGCAAATTCAAGTTGAACGTCCTCTTTTTCGGAAGCACTCTCTTGTCTCAGCTTTTCAAGCTTTTGCTTCAAGGTCTCATTATCCCTCATACTGTCCTGCAATCTTCCCTCAAGTTTCTTGTTCTCGCTCTTCAGGAGCACTAAATTGTCATTCAAGGCAATATTACTCGCTTTGTAATTTTCCACTTCAGCTGTTTTGGCGATCAAACTGTCCTGGGCCTTCAGTTTCTCATCAACGATCTGCTTCTGAAGGTCTCTGACGCGGTTTCTTAAATTATCGACTTCATCTGAATGCTGGCTGATTTCTTGTCTGCAAACTTCAAGTTCGTTAAATTTTTGCTTCAGTTCCTCCGTGAGTCTCATATTCTCAGCAAACTGCGCTTGGTGCTGCAGCTCCAATTGTTGAATTTTTTGCTGAGCGTGATGAAGCTGCGATGATTTATCCCGCGTGACTTCATCCAATGCGCTCTCGTATTCATCCTGGAGGTCTCTAAGCTCAGTTTGAAGCGAGGTCCTTTCAGCTGAGAGCATCGAAACGCGCTTTTGCAGCTCAGCTCTCTCTTTTTCCGCTTGCTGAAGGTTCATAAGCACCTGCTCCATCGGCGCCTTGGAAGCGAGAGATTTGTCTTGTTTCTGCGCAGCACTCTCAAGGTCTTTATTGATTGCTCTGAGAGCAGCAACCTCGTTTTTGAGGTTAGATTGCTGAACTTTCTCCTTTGAAAGGCATATTTCAAGCTCTTGGTTTTGAGCCTGGTACTGATTGCATAGAGCCTGGAGAGCGATGAGGTTATTTTGCAGTTTGTTCTCTGAAGAGACCCGCGCTTGAAGCGACTCTTTGAGGTTTTTCACCTCCTCGGTTGCTTGTTCAAGCTGCTCAGCCAGGAGTTTCATCATTTGCGCCTGTTCGAACTGAGCGAATTTTTCAAACGATCGGTTGCTGACCAAAGGAGAGCACATATTCTCCTTATCAAGAATTAATTCCTGCAAAGGCTGAGTATTTGAGTCAGATAAGCCTATGGAAGCTGATTCCTGTATTTTGCGGCTGAATGGTGATTGCGGTGATTGTTTAGGCTCATTGAATTTTGAATTTTTCGTTGATAGAGTATTTTCATTGCTGCTATCCAGCGAAGATTTGCTTCGATCGGAGTTAAGCGGAGTGTTCTCATCGATGTAAGTGCCTTTTACGCTAGTTTCGTGAGGTTTCACGAATTGTTTATCATCAACGGAGTTTTCCTTGACTAGTAAAAGCAATGAATAAATATTCTCGTGGCTTGGGAAACTTACAGATAAAGCTAGTGTTTTGGCACTCTCGAAATACGGGAGTTGATTCCTCAGCGAACGATATCTGCATCGTCGAGTTTTCATCATATTGCGAGTTCAAGTCTTCGGTTTGGAGTCTATTGGAAGGGATTAACAGAGGGGTAATAGGGAGACGATACTCTTGGATGGGTTTTAACTCCTCTATTTTAGAAAGTTCGTATTTAAATGAAATCGTAGCATTGAGATCCGGACATTTAGTAAGCTTCATGCAACTTTGCTGCTCTGATGGTTGCTGCGTGAGGATCTCTGTGAGATTGGTTTCTATCAACCCAGCGATCTTTTTCCCTTTTGCACCGTCGATTAAGACCGCAATTAAGCTCTAAAACCGATAAGAATGGCTCGTAGAGGAAATGAGTATCACCTTTTTCTCAATGAATTTGTTTTGGATGGTATCATAGTAGATTGTTGAGGTAGCAGTCATTTTTTGGTTGAAATAGCAAGTGCCTGAAGCACTGTCGAAGCTGTATTGAGGGCTCTCGATTTTGCTGGAGCCTAGCGTTGTTGTTAGTATGAGCGGTCGATATAGATGGAAATTACCGGTTTTCCAGAGTACCGATAGGTTAGAGGAAGTGGACAAAGCAATGCTAACCTTCTCGATGAATAGGTTGACTCGATATTTATATATGTGAATGGTTGTGGCACGCTGTGGTTTCATTTGAATTGGACGAGATTTAGCGATAAAGATTCAAATTTAAACTAATAACGAGCGAAAAATCTCAAATCTATTCAATAGTGATTAAAATAATAAAGTAGAGAGAGAGACATTGTGTCACTTAATAGGTCGAGATGAGAAAAATGAGGTCAACTGAATAATAGAAGTTGAGAAAATGAGAGAGTGTAAACTTATTCAAGCACTCTCGAAAATATCAGATAATCTTTTTTGATAATGCAGCTAGCAGAAGTTAGCTTAAACACTATTATAGCATTTGTTCAGAAATATAATTGCCACCTTGACCTTAGCAATATGAAGCCTGTGAAGCAGAATTCTCGCGTCCATCTGATTTTTTTCACAACACTTCCTTTTGTCTGCTGAGCAATCTCATCCTTGTCTACGATAGCGCAAAAGACGACACTCGAGTACCTCAGTCTCTCGCTTTAACAAAATTGTGTGGCGAAGTCCTTAAGAATTTTATCCATAACAACAGACTTGAATCTGGAAAACTAGAAAATGGGAGCCGGGAAGTCTCTCCAAAAAGAAAAGAAGTGATGAATTGCATGCAAAGCGTCTAGGCTAACGGCGGAAGAATCATTCAAATCAAGAGACTGGAAAAGGATCCGCGGAGAAAGAACAGCAATCGACACAAACAAATCTTCACTGACTGGGCACCATTCACCTAGTGGACTGTACCTCAGGAGGGTCCAGCCAACTGGCAATGGCGAGCATCTATTTAGCTGCTCCAGCCGCTTGTATCTTAAATCTTGAGAATACCTCGAAGATATATAATTGCTTATGCTTGCTATTTTTATGTCTTTGTTTCTATTCAGAAGAATTTTAAAAAAAAATTGAGAATCCTTATACTCTTCCATGAACGAAGCTGTTATATACATTTCCGCATTGCCTTTGCATATATCAATATAATCTCTT
>ENA-UOUE01001896-UOUE01001896.1-compost-metagenome-genome-assembly--contig:-NODE-1896-length-11411-cov-13.402153_pt1 | contig 11411 bp, 6 predicted proteins | sample MGYA00238146_ERZ747223 | MGnify/ENA primary metagenome ERZ747223 (study PRJEB28781, sample SAMN06268865) | compost metagenome | isolation source: single cell | place: USA: California, Emeryville, Joint... | reverse complement strand
CAGCGAAAATTTCGAGTTCCAAACTTTGCGCCATTTTTTGGGTGTGCTGATCATATTACCCTCTTTAAAAAATCTCGGGTCATCGCTTACTATTCCCACAACCCTATGCATGAGAAAGGGAAAAGCGACTCCACTCATATCATAATTCACTCATTCCACCAACTAAAGCCTCTGAAAGTGATCAAACTGAAGGGCCATTACAAAATTCTCACCAAAATTGAAGAAAAATCACTTCTCATCCTCCAGGCCACAAGCGATAAAAATACCCTCGTTTTCATCAGAACAGACAGGTCATTCAAAGCCTCTAGGACCTCTCTCGGGCAAGGTTTTTGCAGAGACCTCTCCCAAGTGCTCTACAGCCACGAGACAGCTAAGCTCGTATTTTGGCATGCAGGTGAGATCACTTATTTGTTGGATCCTACCAAACAAAATCAACAAGTTGACGCGATATTTTCGATCAGAGACGGGATCAGCAGAATTTTCATTGATCCGATACACAACTGCTTGCTTGGATTTTCAAAAAGTGTTGTCAAGGTCTACTCCTTTGCTCATAAAAAGGTTGTAAATAAAATGAAAATACCTTTCAGTCCCGAAGAAATACTCTGCTATAAGTCGGAAGATAGATTAATAGTGACTCTCGAGCAAAGCAAGACGTTGCTTGTGTTTACAGCGTATTTGCTAAATGAAAGCGGCTTTGATTTGATTACCAGGACAACGATAACGCCGATTGAATCAGCTTATTTTCTTACGTATGGTGGCTTCTTCGCGCATTATCTCGTGGTGAAATTGCAGTATCGAAGCTTGATTCAACTGAAAGACACGACAACGGAGTACGAGTTTTTAATGATTGACATCTGGAACAGTCATAACTTCCGGAGAGCAGGAGCACGTGAATTGCAGCTTCCAGGTAATGTAATCACGATAAACTACAACCCCGAACTTCGATCTCTGATCTGCAAGACTCAGTCGAAGGAAATTCATCTAGTGTCGCTCTATTCAGCAGCGAAGGAATTGCTCTATCTGGATGAATTTTCGTAGAATTAAATACAGAATAGAACCTTAGAGCAGAGTGTTTCAATGTAATTTAACGTTAGTTTTTCACGGACAATTGAATGAGTTTGACTAGTCCGATTTCAAAAGTATAGAGTCTTGCTGCGTTTTAAAAACAGTTCAGGTCTCTCTGTGTGAAGAATTTGTAAATTTGTAGTGTCGAATATAAATAATGACTTAATCGAAGAGTTATTGATTTTTTTTATTTACTTCCTGGTGTGTACTCTGATTATCGATCCATCTAATCCACTTTTTTTGTAAATTCTAATGAACGTTTAAGCTCAATTACTGAATAATCGTAAATTTGAGAACAAGCTCACTCAGATTAATTCAATAAGGATGGCTTAATCTAATAAATACGTGAAATTTTAATTTTACTGAAACTTATGCTGGTATTCACTGAGTATTGACCAACTCTACTAATTAACGCTATATAAATTCCTTTTCTTGCATTAAACAGCTAAAAAAAAAACTATTAAAAGTGTCAGGCTGCTTATAACCTAAGATATTAACAAAAAGTAGCACTAGAATTATAATAATTAATCGATTTTAATCGTGCGGCTTTCCGGACTGAGAGACTGAGACCTCTTGCGGTGAACCTTCTCTCTTACCATTTTTCCTTTGGACTTATCGCCTTTATCGTACATTATCTCATCATGCTCACCAGCTTCCTTCTCCTCTGTCTTCTTACCGCTACCTTTATCTACATTCGCGCTCTTCTCAAGGAGAGACTGCAGCTGCATCTGTTTTTCCCATGAAACGTAATTTTCTGATGTACTCGCCTTTGTTCTTTTCGGTTGGTACAATACATTGCCTTTGGACTTCTCTATCTCTATTTCTTCTTGACCTTCAGTAACAATTTCATCTCCAACCATCGCTTCAGCACCCATGGTCCATCGTTTCTCATGAGATCTCCTCCAACTGTCAAAGTGTACTCCTAATTCTCCCAGAGACTGCTCCATCTTTGCTGTTAACTTCTTGCTATCATTTAGCTCTTTTAGCAACTCTCCTATGCTCTTCTCCGCTTGAGCCACCACATGTTCAATATCCGATTTATCTTCTAGCATCTTAGACAACTCGAACCGAGTCCTGGTCATTTCACCTTGTATGACTTTTGCAGTTTGATTGAGAAAACTTAACTCTTTCTCCTTCTTCGAGATTTCTCTATTTTTCTCTTCTAACAGTCTCTCAAGTTTTTCAATTCTGTCACAGTCCTTCTGAGCATCGTTCTCCAATGTTGCCACGTAATCAAATGTACTTTTCAAATCTCGCTCCAACTTCTCCCTTTGCTCTTCTAACGAACGGATTTGTTGAGAGAGTTCATCATTCTCGCTTTTTAACCTCTCGATTTCCTTTTCATTTGCTGCGATCGTGTACTGGGCAGCCTCAACTTGGTTCGAAAGGTCCTCGATTTCACCGTCTTTTAAATCGATTTGTTTCCTTAGCTCCTTCGTCTGGTATTCACTCTCTCTTTGTAAGAGTTGGTGCTGGCTTTCCAATGAAGTATATTGGTTCTTATACTGATCGAGATCAGTTTCCAAGTGCTTGACTTGATATTCGAGTTTTTTTATCTTCTGCTCAAGGATTTTTTGGTACTCTTTATCAGTTAATTCACTCTTGAGGAGATCTTGGTTGATCTGCTTTTGATATTCGAGTTCCTCATGCGTGAGCGCGTTTTCTAGTTTCAATGATTCGAGCTCAGCGCTGATTGGAGGAATCTTTTTATCGAATTTCTCGAGACAAATCGCTTGTTTTTCAACAATTGACCTTTCGATCAAATACTTTTGATGGTTGAGTTCGTTTTCTTTAAGTAAAGTCCTCAGCTCTTCTACCACATGGCCCTTTTCGCTTTGCAGCGCCTTGATTTTTAATCTCAGTTCACCGATTTCTGACGCTTGCAACCCGATTTCTTCAGTGGCAAAGTGAAGTCTTTTGGCTATATCTTCATTAATTGCTTCCACATCCTTCGCGTGCGCTATCAAGTTTTTGAACTGCTCTTTAAACGAATGCAAGATTTGCCGGAGCCCTTCATATGTAGAGCAGTCAACGCAAAATTTCTTGTTTTCCTGACTGTCATTACTAATCAGTACGTTGATCTCTTCGACGAGAGGCCATAATGATTGAAGAGAGCTCTTCTGCAGGCTTAATTCAGTTTTCATTGCAGCCAATGAAGCTTCAAGCTTGGTTTTTTCTTCCATTACTTTTTCAAGTTCCTTCCGCTGGGATTCTTTTGAAGAGATCCGATTGAGGATTTCTCTGTTTTCGTTTTCAATCTCTTTCATCCACCTCACTAGACTGCTTTGCTCGGAGTCTTTTTCATTGGGAGAACCTTTGGTCTTTAGTTTAATGGGTGATTCGATTTCTCCATTGACAAGTTTTCTTTTAAATTCCGCAAGCCGATCTTGCGCTTCGTTACATTCTTGCTTGAATTGGCCGTTAGCCTCCTTTAATTCAGTATTTTCTGCTTTAAGAGCTTCAATTTGAGCTTCTAAACTCGAATTGATAAGGTTTAGACCTCCGATCTCAAGCTCCATCTCTTTGTGCGCTCTCTTTGATTCTTGCTGAAGCTCATAATATTTTTTTTCGATCTCTTGGTGCATTTGTTTGCTTCTATCGACGATTTCGAGTAAGCTTCCTCTTTCAAGTATAATGTCTTTAAGCTCGTGCTTCAGTTGATTAAATTCCTGTTTCCAGTGCTCGAAATGAGACTTGGCGTCCTCGTTATTTTGTTGAGGATGTAGAAGGGTCGCATCGAGCTCAATATTACTACCATTGCTCATGTCCTTACTGCCTTGAGGAGTCTTCTCATGGCTGAGTAATGATGGATCAATGTTTTGGGATGTTTGGCTCATCTAAAACAAATGTTTGTATTTTTGTTGCGCTCTGTTTTTGTTTTTTTTTATGTATTTAGAATCAATTTCGCTGATTCTGTATTAGATTCCCATATGAGTCAATCGGTTTACTAATTGCTGGCCAGACTGGCGATTTCAACGGTTCTTGTTAATTTTGGTATAAGCTAAATTAAATAATAGAATGATCAGTAAGTACTGATTTTATTCAACAAGCAGTAGTCCTTCTAATAATTAACTTAAATCTGACTGCGAAGGAAATTTTTAACGCACTATTTTAAAAACTTTTGCATCATTTCTCTAAAGCAGGGAGATTAGACAATTTTCATTGGTTTCTGAGTTCACTTTGAAGACTAGTAGTGGAGATCTCACAAATTTTACTTTTATGCTCACTGGATATAATTAGAAGCCAAACTAAAAGTTTTTTAAGATTTCTCAAATCAGTTAATTAATACTGGAAAATATCTGCTATTTCTTAAATCAGTGACTGTTCTGATCATGCAAAGCAGATTGCATTGATAATATATTATGCTGTATCATCGAATATAGTGATGATACACGAAAAATTGTTTCATTTTTTTGAAACTGGAAAAGAAGAAGTAATGGAACCATGTCAAAACAAAAGTTTGAGGTGTTCTGGGATTTCTTAGCTATTTTATTTCTCAGAGGGTCAATCCTTGCGAAATTTGATCGCATTTGTTAAACCTAGGTGTTAATACTTCTTATCCATGCTTCTGAACCACTTAGATTACATTTTCCATGTTAAGCTGTTAATAATTAATGAAGGGGTGATACAATTAGTGGTCTTCTATGACCCAACTGCTCTTAGTTTCTTCAGTTAATGAAGTCTCTGAGGTAAAATTTGATAATTGAATGATGTTTTTCCTGCTCAATTGTTTATATATATATCGAATCAGTATAGATTTGTTGTGTTAAATAAAATCCAAAATGAGATTTAGTATACTTAGCATCGAAAAGCAATATGAAAAGAGACTAGAGTATACATGCGTCTCTTCCTCACCCTATCCTTTCATTATCTTCCATTATATCCATAAATTCTATGAGAAGAGCCCTCATTTCTCATTTGAATTTGGTTGTGTGAATTATTCACAATGTCGAGCATTGGAAAGTGTGATGTAAATGTTTCTGCTTTTTGAGAGAGCTGAGGGGTTCTTCGTCTAGATGGAGATCCTCTTAAATCAATACGTCTTGAAACTAGATTTCTTTGAGAATTGAATTCTCTGCGACTTGGAGGTTCAAGAGAAAGAGTGGAATTTAACAATTGGGTCTGACTTTCGTTTAAGCTATTTTCTTGTTTAGGTCCACGCAAATTGCTGCGGGCTACTCGCTGAGGAGAATTTGCTGTGTACGAATTCATCTCCAGGGGATATCTGTTAATATTTATGTCATGCATAGCGAATGACGGAGAACTTGGTCCAAAGTCTCTTTCTACAGCTTGTGGAAGTTCTATTGGTCTCATTAACTAATGGAAAATTAGATTTGAATATGATATAATGTGAAAAGTAAGAGATACTTCTATTGGTTTTGGCTTGAGTACTTCTTTTCTTCAAGCCAGATGCTAACTCGAGTATAGGTTCATTCATCAAGAAACTACCAAGCTTTTTCATCAATCGGCCACTTCTCGAGAACTTCATCGCAATAAAACCGAGTGCGAGAGTCACAAATGGTGTGATGAGAAAGTCCTGAGAGATCGATTTTGTAAATTTAGCTGCCCAAGAAAGATGTTGGCTTGAATTAATGTGAAGTGAGATTGTAAGAGCTGCAATAATTCCGGCAATGGCCAATAACACGGCCAAGAGTATCCCTATCATGGTCACGCACTTGTTCTTTTTCTTCACCTTCCGTGCTAAGGCTGGTGGCTTACTTGGTCTTGATAAGTCAAAGATGTTATAAGGACAACACAAAAGTTTCTTTACTTTTGGACAACTCAATTTTGCCTTCTATTCATCCGGCTTCTGCTGTTAGGGGCATTTGTTCTTTGTAGGCTTAGCTTAGGTTGTGATAGAGCCTTATGGATAATAACATTAATTGGAGTAATAACAACCACAGGTGCTAGAATCAGATAAATATCGATTGACACAATCTCTCCACTGAATGTCACGGTATCCTTGGATCACAAAGGTTCAATAAATTTCGAATATTAAATATTACAGTTTCAGCTTCAGGATTTTTCATGAAAGCCGCGGATGTTCCGAGTAATGTCGTCACTTTTACAAAGTATCACAAAGCTCGAAATGCCTTGCTCGTAGCATATTTCCCTTTGTAGAAGTAAATACTCAAGAGAGGATGCACGACCGCGAAATACAAGCAAAATTTGTTCCAGTAATTGCGAGAAGCATTTCTCTTCTTCGTTCTTCGGACCTTCTTCGCTATGCAATAATCTTTATTGCAGCTCTTCACTACAACAATTGTGATAATAAGCCATAATAAGCTAACGACCAGCACCCAGAACGACCATTAAAGGAAAATAGCTACGGAGAAAATTTTTGAGATATTGGAAAGCGTGAGGAAACGCAAGTTTGATTCATTATAGATTCTCCCAAGTTGGCTCTTCACGTCGAAAATGGAAATATCTTTACAGAAACAGGTTGTGTTCCCTTTAGGATCATTGCTGCGGGCGCACTCATTTGGACAAGGAATCAGTCCGAATGTACTTTGAGGGTAGGTAATTAAGATAGAGGCATTGGGCTTAATGACTTCCAAATTTTGTGCGTTTTTGAACTCGAGGGTGAAATTGGTTGCAGGAGCCGAGTCGCATTTAAGAAGATTTTCCTTGGAGTAGATATATGTTAATGCTATTGAAGAAGGCAGAGACTGCTCATTTTGAAGGGAAGAAAGTTGAATTTGAGGAGAGTCGTCGCTTATATTAATCTGCAAATTATTGAGTTGCGATGAGTTATAAATACCCCTGTGCATAAGAAATGCATTTGTGGAGATGTTTAGCTGCGCACCCGGAGTATTATTTGAAGCTATAATAAATTTATCTGATAGTTCCTGAAGTAACTCATAAGATTGATTTAAAGCCTGAAGCGAAAAATGATGAAAAAGACCACAATCAAGCTGAATGACCTGGTCAAAACCGTCAGAAATGAGATTTGATATTGCCTGAATATCGGTTGTCAGGTTTGGATTGTCAGAAGAAGTGTCCGACAATTGGATTGCTTGCATAGCAGCATTCAGAGTCATGTTTAGAGTAGTGTTAGATTGCTGTGTGAGAGCATCCATGATGCTCATGATCTCTGGAATATTTTCCATGGTCATGCTCGAGAGAGCTGAATTCATCAAATTTTGGCGCAACTGTAATTGAAGGTCATACACAAATTGGTTGATACTACAATCTTTCGAATAGAACCCTGGATTGCAGTTGCAGGTGTTGTCTATGCATTCACCTTGATTTGAGCAAAGAGAGGATGTGCCGCAACTCATCAATTGGGTCTCATTGCATTTTGAGCTATCCAGATCATTCCCGCAAAGAAGCAACTGATTTGCGATCTGAATTTGGTCAATGAGAGAGTTGATAACGCCTGTAGAGGCTCCTGAAAGCGAAACCATATTCAATAAATTGATAGCTGTTTGTAGTAGGTCAGTACCGTTTGGTTGTGTTAAATCGAGAGTTACATTTACCTCATCATTGGTCATGCAGTTCGATTGATCCTTGATTGTCGCATGAATTGTTGCGGTATTGGTGTAGGGTAAATAAAAGCTGATCTGAGTTGTTGAGGATAATTCTGAAATCTGGATTGGAACATAGGACAGAGGGGAAGCTTTACTATATTCAAAAGTGTATTCCAGAGTTCCTCCGTTTGGACTTGACCAACCACTAAGATATGAGTAGTTGAAAGGGGAGCTCCACCTGTCAGAGGAGTAACATTAAAAGATCCTCCAATAAGAGGGTTGTTGTTGGGACAAGAGGAAGATGCTGAAGCTGATATGCATATGTGGCCTGATGCATTCGTGATGCATATTGGGTTAGGCAGTGTGCACCCACTATTGTCAGTAGTTTTACTTTTGACATACTCTTGCTTCGCAATAAAGTGCTAACGAAAGGTGGCTACATTCGGTGTCAACTGAGCAGATTGTGCATGTATTGTTGCTCGAAAACACTGGCAGAGCGGGAGATGTACAGTGGGAATTGTCTGTACATTCTACACAAATGCCTGGGTTGAGTTTGCAATGAGTGAGGCCAGCAGTGGTGCAATCAGAATTGCTAATGCACTCTACGCAGACTCCAGGGTCCGTTTTACAAATATTCTTCGGACTCTTAGTTAGGCAATTATCATTTTCGACACACTCCACGCATCCTAGGGTTAAGCGACAATAAGAGAGGCCTTTAGGTCCATGATAAACAGTACAATCTGAGTTGTTTGTGCAAGCACTGCACGTTCCAGAACTGTCGCATTTAGACAATACAGAGTTGTTGCAATGAGATGGCTCAAGACACTGAACGCATTTCTCATCAATTGTGGTTCTGCAATAAGGTTTTTTTGGATCCAAGCAGTAGGAGTCTGTTGTACATTCAACACAACCATGGGACAAGCTAGAGCAAGCCGGTTTCCCCACTGAAGCGAATAGAGCAGAGCAATCGAAGTTACTTGAGCATTGTTTACATAGACCATCTGTGTCACAAACCGGGAAAGCTGAATTAGCGCACTTAATATTAACCATGCACTGAAAGCAGGTATTTGCAAGATCAATTCTACATACATTATTCCCTCCAGAAATATGAGCGCAGTTAGCATCACTCTCACATGTTTGCCTGAAACTGTACATTCTGTGAGCGGCGACATTTTGGTTGCGCCATTGTAGTATCGCAAATTGGATATTTTGTATTTGATGCACAATTTGCGTCAGTAGTACAAGCAGGGGAGTTATCCGTGCAAAGCATCTGTCCACTTTGAGCTGTGCAACTGCCACCAGTATAAAGGAATGGACAATCTGTATCACCTCTCCATTGAGAACAAGCTTTTGTTGAGGATATCGGCTGGCAATAGGGATATGCAGGGATTTGATCACAATCGGAGTCAGAATCACATGCGACGCAAGTATTTCCAACGCATCTACTTTTTTTTGGATCTGTACAATCGTTATTCGATACACAATTGACGCACATTGAATTGTAGCAGAAAGGAGTAGGAGGAGTTAAATGACTACAATCGCCATTCCCTGTACATGCCTGGCATGTGAAAGTTGATAAGTCACACTTTGATTTAGAAACGGTAGTGCACGCAGCGTTCGCAATACATTCTCTGCATACACCGGCACCCCCAATGGTAGCATCACAATATTTCTTCCCCGGCATGTGAGTGCAACCAGAATTAGTTGTGCAAGGAATACATGAAACAGATGCTCGACAAACCGATTTTGTTGAATCAGTACAGTTGGTGTTTGATAAGCAATCAACGCAGATCCCTCCGGTCGTATTACAATAAGGAGTTGTAAGGAATCTTCCAGTGCATTGCGTGGTAGAATTACAACCCCAACAATGGAGTTCATCTAGAGGTAAGAAATGAGCATAGTTCGCCATATTAGGATAGTTGCAATCTGTCCAGCTAGTGCAAGTTGGATTAGGATGGTAGCATCGTCCACTGCCACTGTTGCATTTTAAACCTTGACCACAGTACCAAGTCTGGCAGTCTTCATCAGTTTCGCACCCTCGGCAATTGATGAGGACACAATTCGGCTTTTCAGTGATTGATGCACACTCTGTATTATTATTGCCTATTGATTGCAAGTAGGAGCATTGCAACGGTTAGTGCTTAAGTTCCATGTTTCACTATTAAATGCGCTACAGTCTGCATCTGATAAGCATTGGACACATTCGTTAACGCCTGCGATTGTATCAACTTTACATCTTGAAAAACCCCCCTTCCTTCGCAATCATCATCAACTGTGCACCTTCTACAATTGCCAGGCGCAGGCGCCATGCATTTTGGAAATTCATTGTTGCAATCTTCATCCTCAGTACCCTCAGTGCATGTTGGCGAGGGTGTGCATTGCTGTGAAGTGCATACTCCTGTTGTAATGATAGGGTCACAATCATTATCGACGAGGCATCCTACGCACCTGTTTGGCTCTGGAGCAGTATCACATGCCCCGATGAACCACCATTTCTTGCATTCGTTGTTTGTAGTGCAAGGTTGGCAAGTCCCATCTGATTCTCGACAGATTGGAGCTTCTAGATCATTACAATGATTATCAGAAACACACTCTTGGCATTTCCCAGTTGCTGAATTACAGTGTGACTTTGTGCCGTATGTATTGCAATCATCATCTGTTTGGCAACCTCCGCAGACCTGTGCAGGAGTCTGACACACAGGAGATTCAACTGTGCAGTCAGCAGCATCTCTACATTCTACGCATTTTCCGGATAAGCAGTAAGGCTTCCCTCCGATATGAGTGCAATGGCCATCTATGGTACAAGCTGAACACACTCCATTGTTACAGAATGCCTTGGCAGCGGTGGTGCAGTCATTCCAATTCACTATATCATAACAAGGGTTAGGTGATTGTGAACATATACCGGTTGATACTGTACAAATGTAAGTAATATCATACCAACTTTTGCATTGGGCATCTGTTAAGTATTTTACGCAGACCTGAAGTGATCCTGTGAGATCGCATTCAGGAACAGATGGTTTGGAGACGCAGTCGGCTTTGGTAGTGCAAGGCAGCTGAGAGCACACTTGGCTTGAACAGAAGTATCCTTGCGCACTATCACAGTGTGAGTCCAAATAACATCGCACGCAATAGTTTTTGCTGTCTCCAGGTTTGTAGCAATAAGGTGTGCTAGAAAATTTTGTACATTCTCCATCACTCTGGCAGCGGCGGCAATAATTGCTCGAATCACACGTTGCGAATGTCACGTCATTACAACTGTTCGTGGAACAAGGGAGTAGACCAACGCAAGTATTATCTGAATTGCAAACGCCTGTGGTATATTTAACTTGACAATCACTATTAACGACGCACTGTACGCATGAGTAAGATGTCCGATTATATGGAGTTGGTGAATAACAGGCAGTGTAAGGAAAGTAGTTAGAGCAATCTGAATCTGACACACAATTGGCACATTGAGAGCTAGATAAGTCACAGCGAGGCTTTGCCATTGTTGTGCAATGCGCACTGCTAGTACAACCGACACAGCTGTCTGATTGCAATACTTTTTATCTGAGATATGAGAACAATGTGAATCTATAATGCACGTATAGCAACGATTCTCATTATATGCCGTCCAAAAATAGCAATAGCTGGCACCAGCTGAAGTGCAACTAGTTCCCGAACACGCAGAGCCATACATTGTGGAGGTGCATTGCCCTGTATTCGGATTGCAAACCGTTCGATCTTGATATACCATGTTTTGGCTAGTCAGGCAATCGCTATCCTGGTAGCAGCCCGAACAAGTCGTTCATGTTATATCCAGTATATCTTCATTATCACTGAGAAACAGCTGTATTGGTATGTTCTTCTCTTACAGGAGTAATTAATGTAAGA
>ENA-UOUE01001894-UOUE01001894.1-compost-metagenome-genome-assembly--contig:-NODE-1894-length-11421-cov-13.579778_pt1 | contig 11421 bp, 5 predicted proteins | sample MGYA00238146_ERZ747223 | MGnify/ENA primary metagenome ERZ747223 (study PRJEB28781, sample SAMN06268865) | compost metagenome | isolation source: single cell | place: USA: California, Emeryville, Joint... | reverse complement strand
GATAAAAATCAAGAGAGCGGTAATAAGCAATTCTCTTCTAATTTAAATTACACTTTATACCTACTGGAGCATGAAATATCAATGCTAATGAATTGACTTTGTGGTCATCATTTCGATGAATTTGAGATAGAAACTCTCATCCATGTGAACTCATTAGATTGAAACTCTCAAGAGACTCCATGAAAATTCCTTTATTAAGAAATTTTTATTTCAAAATTCCCGCGTAGACTTTCTACTCCTAACTTTCACAAACGCCTTGGATACTTTTTGAATTCCTTGTACCCTGCATCTTGGTTTCTCAAAATTAAAAGAATCGATATTGAGAAGAGATCCCTTCTGATTCTTTGTTTCTATTAGTTGTAAAATAGGCTCAGAAGTTTTGCTTTTTGTGGAATATTGAACATGAACTTTCTTGCTCTACTGACTCTCTGAACTTTCTCAAATTTTCTCCATTATTCTATCCCGTATCCATGAAGAAGTACTCTATATCATAATTTCCTGCTGCTTCTCTTGTACTGGTAATAATTAAGAGGGACTAACATTATGATTAGTACAATCAAGCGATCTTAAACTTAGTTAATATATGCTAAATTCTATTTATGAATATATTTAGTATAGTAGCCCTGTCGTGCCCAGCGACAGAGTACCAATTTTTATTAGTGACTCGAAATGCTAGTATAGCAGACTCCAAATCGAAAACTTGGTTCGGACCATAAAAGCCTGGACTTCTTGGGTATTTGTAAACCATGACCTTTCTCTAAATTTCTTATATGACTCAAAAGGTAGTTATTAGAAGGTGGTTGGATTTTATTCGCTTTATCGATAGAAGGTTATGATTTACAGCAAGAGACTTGAAAAACATTAATTTGTTTCAGGAGAACTAATTGATCATTCATAAATAACATTTGATTCGCGTTAAATCTCGAGACGATAGCAACAATCTTGTCTAATTCACAAGGCAATTAGACCTACTTTGCTGTGGTGGCGATAGAAAAACTTCATAATTTCATTAAAACACTATCTGCTTTCATCTTTACTGGCCTAAATAGCCTCATTTATGTATATTGTAAGTCAGTTATGAAAGTGGATTGAAAGGATGAAGCAATATCCAATCTTATCCAGAGCATTCAAATAATATTGTTGTCATTTATTTCACATAATAAATTTCGGGTATTTGACCTAAGCTGGTATTAGTTGTACATCCTGATACTACAACACTACGCTTGAATTCAAACTCGACACCTCCCTCACCTTTTACGTTGGTTTCTCCATTTTTTCCACGATAGCTGTAGCCATTCCCCAATTTGTACAGACAAGTATACGCCTTCCCTCCTTTCACAGTGACCGCCTTGTTAAACATTACTCTGCAGATTCTATCTGGTGTAAGTATGTTCTCTCCTAAATTCACATCAGCCACAGCCAATGTATCATTTTCTTTATCACTATCACCATTCAATAGCCTCACATGCCCTTGCAGTGTATATTTTGGCTGAGGTAAATATATTCCGATTCCGATGACTTTAATGTCTTGAGAAGCTATAAATAAGATAGCATCTGGTGTATCCTGACAACTCCATCCTGATACACAGTCCGGAAATCTCTTCACTTTGAAATAGTCAACAGAGGTTTTTGTTGCGGCATTTCTCACTATTATCTCACTTTTTGAACTCAAGTCACCGGGTGTGCTATCAGTCAGCCCTAAACCCTTCCCAATTCTTGAAACGCTATCTGGAATTGTAGTTTGCGATATGTGAGGTAAGTTTTGTGCTAGGAACCCAGAGGGTTGCGAATTTTGGGTCGGTTGAATGGTAGTAGCTGTGAGCTTGAGCTTGCTTGACTGGTCAGCATAGTGTTCAGCCCATTCCTGGACTACGTCGTCGATTCTAAGTCGGTCGTCCGATTTTCTCAGCACCATTTTAAGAACGAGCTTTTTAGCTGTCTCGGGCAATTTAGCTTCCTTGACTAAGACCTCAGCAGCAGCGTTATGCATCTCATTCTTGCGAATAGCCGAGAGAGAGCTGACATCTTCAGACCCGAGCCCACTAAACTCGAGAACCTTTAAACCTAAATTATAGATTTCTCTATCCTCTGATTGTTTATCCACCATGACTGACTCGAAATCATTGCTTTTGCTATCCTTAGCTTGAATAATTCGGACCCAATTTCCCACATAGTATTTGTCCAATCCTCTAATGTGATAAAAGTCTTGAAGGCCAGAATTGATGGTGTTACTTAATTCTAGAGTTGAAAGCAAGTATTTCACATCAGCAAGCACATCGCAGATCATTTTGGGTAAATTGATATACTTAAGAGGATTCGTTTTCTGAGTGTATTTCATTATCGGCGTAGTGTGATGCATAGCGTAGGCGATTTTTTTCCCAGAGATTTCGAAATCTTTTTGAAGCACCGCTTGTGGATGAGCAATGCAGAGTCGAATCATCTCCTGAACGAAAAGAGTAGAAGCGATATTCGGATTTTGCTGATAAAATTCAGAATGAGTGTTGAGTGCTTTTAACGAGTAGGTTTTGCCATCGAATTTCGAGACTGCGTCAAAAGTTAAACATATTTCGGATTCTGAAGCAAGGTTCACATCTTTATAAGCCAGCTTCATGTTGGGAGTCAGTGGACTTTCAGAAAGATCTGAATTTAAGAGCATGATAGAAACTGCTGCTCTTGATATTTTTTTAATTCCGTTTTGAAAAACCAAAACAGTATATCTGATAAATAGTTTGTATCCTGAATAGCAAAGCTCCAGAGGTTGAGTTAATTCCATGAAACGAAAAGAGCTAAACGAATTTTGTTGGAGTGCACAGCTAGCCAACTGTATCGTATGATGAGTTTGAATGTGATTGCTACACACAATTCCAAGTTGCTAAGCTGATTCTAAGAACGCTTATTTTGATAATTAATAGCTTTCTAGTAAAAAAATACCAAGTAATAAAATCGAAAGAAGGGCCAATTTAACTTGTTGAAGTAAGCAGAATGCTCTTCTACGATCAGCAATCAGGCGAGAATTACAAACATGAACCATTATTTTCTGACAACAACGGATTTTCGTCTTGGATTAATAATTTGTGAAGAGTAGTGCCTTCAAGCTTTAATTAGTTTTTAGTCAGCTTGCTATGATAGCATCTCTGAATTCCTTAAAGTTGATGCGATAGCATCCACACATAACAAAAAAATAAGATGAGACGTGAAATGCAGAATGTCTATCGCTCTAATTGATAAAAAAACGGCAGTGAGCCTCCTGCTATTAACTTTGAAGTATCTTTTCATTTCGAATTACCTCACTTTTTGTTCTCTCGCTCTATCGATGAAATTAAAACATCTACTCGTAACTACACCAGGAAAATCATGAGCAACGATAGAAATACACTCATCTAAGGAATTTTTGCAAGTGAACCAAGAGTGATTGATTGCTAAACTTTTGAAAACTTCATTTTGTGACACAGGGCAGAATTTTGTTCATTCGTAAAATGCCTGTTATTCAGCATAATTCACTGAATTAAAATGCTAAAGTTAGATTTAGCCCATAATTCCTTATGAATTCGATCTTGATTCCTCTACAAATGTGCTCGTAGAGAAAATTTTACCATGGATTTCATTGCCTGCCTCCGCATCATTCTTGCCTGTCAGAATGTTCAGAAATACTTTTAACTTCATTTTTCACAAAATTTACGATCATCCACTTCTATTCAGGAATCCACATCATGCGGAACTACATTTCGCATACTTTAGTGTGTTATAAGTAGCCCTAAGCTTGCATTTCCTTTGGCTTGGGAGTTATAGACGTTATGTAACTTTTTAAGCGTTTCGAAAATTTAAATAAGACTCATTTTTTAGTTTTCAGACAACGCCTTGCTTTTTGAAGTGGCAAGCTGAACTCTGGCTCAAACTTCACCACATACTCCAAGAGACTCATATTTCCTTTCACCCATTAGAATTACATCATAATTAAATAGTTGAGATGTTGTTTTCACATTTCAGTTTCAATCCTCACAAAGTAGTCTCAGATTTTACCTTTGTTCTTCATCAACAGAATTTTTCCTGGCAAGACAGTCACCATGTGATGCAAATTTTGTGCCACCACGAAGTTTAGCCAAAGTCAGGACTAATTCAGGTTTAGTCCGCTCATTCTTCTTTGCCAGCTTCCTCACATGGTAATTTGTTCCTATTCAGCAACGAACATTCTCGTGTGCTGATAGCAAGTAATATTTACTGAAAGTTATTCAAATTTGATCAACAAAACCATAAAATGATTCTAATACAGTATTCCAGAGTCCATGTTGATTACTGAATATTCTATTTACGAGTGCAACGTTTGTAAAATATTCACCCTAAAATCAGTAATCAATGGAATTCACACCCTATATAAGAGTGGCCGAAAAAGTTGTAAATAAAAACTTGAACAGCAACAACAACAAAAACTCTACGAATTAACAAAACAAAGCTCATTTCAAATGAACAAACTAATTTACACCATGCTCTTTGCCTTGATTGCCATTGGAAATGCAACCAATTCAACCAATGCGACCGATTTAATCAATGCATCCAATGCCACTAATTCGACGAATGACGACTTCCTTGGAAAAGCTGAAGTCCTAAGCGTTACTGACATTAATAAAACCAATGCAACTAATGCAACTAAAGACGACTTCCTCGGAACAGCTGAAATCCGAAGCATCAATGAAACTAATACCACCAATGCTACCAATGCTACCAACGAAGCTAGCCATGACTTCCTTGACAACGCTACAATCATTAGCGTTGACGACATTAACACCACTAATACAACCTCTGTAGCTAATGCTACCAACGAAACCAATACAACAAATGATGATTTCCTTGGAAAAGCTGAAGTCAAAAGCTTAAATGACATTAATTCCACCAATGCTACCAATGCGACTAATGCTACAAATGACTTCCTCGGAACAGCTGAAATCCGAAACATTAATACAACCGACGCTTCTAATGCTACCAATGCAAGCCACGATAACTTCCTCGGACACGCTAAGATCCGAAGCCTCAACAACATTAATACTACTAATACAACCAAAGCCTCTACTCAGGCAAATGCAACTAGCACTGACTTCCTAGAAGCAGCTCAAATCAGAAGTATTGAAGAAATCAATACTCCTAATGCAACCAATGCAACTAATACTAATACAAGAAAATCAAACGGCAATTTACGTCGAAGAATCTAAATTCATCTGCAAGAACATGCATGCTTTTTTTTTTTAGTTAATATCAATTGCACCTATATGTCAATTTATTGCATCATCTAAAATTTGTTTTAATATTGCTTTCATTTCATGCATAATGATCGTTCGATTTTTCAACATCGAAGAACAAACGATCAATTAACTGAATGCTTACCATTTACCGAAAATCTTTGATCTCTCCTAACGTTCAAATAGTTTTGAGATATCGTAGCTATGGGGTTTCGCTAAAAAATACCGTGCAAGTTCTTAATGTCAGAATGCATTACATACAAGTTGAAAATATTCATTGAAGAGCTAATTGTTATAAAGAGTAGGAGCGAGTGGCAACTATCGTACAATTCAATAACTCATACTTCTTCAATAACGCATAAATACCAACACAAAAGTATATCTGAGAGAATTATTAATTACGGGTGAGTGGAAAACTTAGTTCAGAAATCAAGTAACTAGTCTCTTGCAAAAAAATTTCCTTTAGAATTGAACTTCTTCATAAAATTTCGGATTCAGAAAAAGGAAAAATCTTCTATTTTTGCACAAAGCAAACGCAAAATCCAGGTTCTAAAACACGAGGGGGTCACACAAGAATCACAAAATGAATATTACTTATTGGTGCTGTATGCCCTTGATATAGCGCCTTTCCGGCCCGACGATCGAAGAGAATGACTGTACCATCCTCAGCTACCGAGCCTAACATGTTTCCCTCAGGGCTCCATTTTACAGAATATACCCAATCTGACAAAAATTAAGAAATGAGAAGAGTAGTTATTGCTTACCTTTGTGGAGATTTTCAATTACTTTCACGATTTTGCTTTCTCTTGAATCGTATATTTTTATATTGCAATCAGATCCGCAACAAGCCAGAAGACTTCCATCTTGCTTCCAGTCGACTTGATAAGTAACTAATCAGAAATTAATAAGAATTGCTTGTTAGTTTTCTCATCGGAAAATTAAATCACATTGAGAGTCCAATTTGAGTGGAATTTTATTCATCAGTTCTTGCTTTTCTAAATTCAGTATACTTAGCTTTTTGTCTGCAAATTTAATTGCTATTGTCTCTACTGCCGGATTCCAACGGCAAATTCCGTTTCGCTCTTATTCAAACAAAAAATTAATTCATTGACTAAGAAACAATTTGTCACATACCCAGCATTTCGAATTGCTTATGAAACACACAATTTTCTGTTATGATATCAGTAACCAAACACATTCCCTTTCTGTCCATAGTGACGATTCTCGAGCACTGAGGATCAAAATCCAGAGTATCAATTATCGCTGTGTTAAATGGATTCAACAAAGGCGTGAAAAATGTCAATACATTTGTGATAAGGTTGCCACTTTGCTTTTTTTATGATCTGAAATGAAGGGATGTCGAACAAATAATAACCCACAGTATCATAAACCGGAGCGAATGCTAGCATGTCTCTGCTGACAGCAATGTCAGCCCAACCTACGGCTATTTTGAAAACAGTTTATATATGCTCTATAATCACCGTTAAAAATACCTCCATGAATTTCTCCAAAGGAAAAATTTCGTTTTATCGGATCAGATAAATCGAAAATCTCGAGCTTTGCATACTTCTCTGGATAATACTGCATCGAGACGAGATAGTTGGAAGATGGTATTTGACCTATGTATGTCGGACCGCCTAAGGGATTCTATTTTTATCCCGACAATTCATAAAGAATTTACGTCCACTTTTCAGAATAGCACCCTCAAAATTTTGAACGATTGTGTTACTGCTGATGTCATACATGCTAATGATGTTGCCATAAGAACTCCAAGCGAGCATTAACTTGGATTCTCCACCTAATATATCATGAGGAATTATTAGACTTTGAAATTAGATATCCAAATACTATCTTGACTCTGCAGGCTACGCAGTTTTTGTGGCGAGTTCACGTCCTTTTGCAGTAACTTTCGCAGTAATATTTGCAAAGCGTCTGGTTCAATACGCCGTATAATATTATCAAGCAGAGAGTTGTATGGTATAATTTCTTGCGTTTCTAATAAATCATTCCACACCTGAGCTCCTATTCCCTTCAGTTCTAAAGCAATCAAACCCAATGTATAAAGATCATTTGCGGTTGTTTCAGAATTTTGGACTCCAAGGTCATTCCCTTCATCGGTATCCTGTATAGAGAGCGCCTGACTCCAGTCGCTAATGAAAAAAGTGTTCTGCCCTTCCAAAAAACGGATCTTCTCTTTTCGAATGCTTAAATCATGGAGTTTCATATGACTGTAAAGAAAATTGAGGTCCGTTATCAAGTCTTTGAGCATTTTGCAGATGTCTATGCTTGAAGAACTCTCTTCGATGAGCTTCTCGCTCAAATTATGTGTGGGTTTTGTAACGAAAGCAATTTTATTGACTGACACTTCACAGTGCTCAATGACAACTGACTGCGGATTCTTCGATGAAAGGTATAGAACCTCTTGAATGAAAAGAGTAGAAGCTCTGTCGCGATTTTGGCTGAAGAACGATGATTTTGTGTTCAATAGCCAAATATTATATCGTTGGCCGCCAACCAAAGATATTGCTTCGTACACAAAATAGTAATTAGTTTCTGAAACCTTTTTAAAATTGGAAAAAGCTGCTCTGCACTTTGGAGGTATCAGAGCCTTGGAGATTTCGTCTGACTCCCAGTTCATTTCGATAAATTTTAGATCGTTCTTAAATTGAACTTAAATTTATGACCTGCAAAAACCTGCAGTCAACAAAATACATTTTCTCGTTTTTTTCTCGTTGATTCATAAGGAAAACAGGCTTTTCATGAAGCAACTTGCAAAGAAATCAAGAAACCTGCATACAACTGTTCTATTATATCAATTGGGTCAATCAATAATGCAAGAAGTGGACCTTTGAATGAATTCCTAAAATTTGTATACGACGATATACCCTTCTGAGGAGTCCAACGCTGAAGTCTGGTTATTTCTCTCATATTCCATTGAGAACATGATAGCTCAGTTTTAATATTTTTACAGGCCTAATTAAATTGCAGTTGTCAGAGTAATTTTTATTGTTTGAGTATGAAAAAGACATTCTTTTTATTTACACTTGTTTTCATGACAGTGTTCAGTTTGGTGCTCTCAAATCAGTGTAACTTTCAATCATCTCTTTTCATTTCATGACATGTAACTCTTTACTTTATAGCAACAACCAGCGACGAAGAGTTTGTGAGACAATTTCAGTATCGGAGATTGCGGAAAGGCGACGGGAAGAATTATCCTCAGAAAGAAGATCAGGTCACAATTAATTATATTGGAATCTTCCCAGAAACCCAGGAACAATTTGATTCCAGCTACGACAGAGGACAAACTTTAGATTTCATTATCGGGGTCGGACAAGTCATCCCATGTTTAGATGAGATGATAAGCAGAATGAGTCTTGGAGAAAGAGGCGTAATAATTTGCCCTGCGCATTTAGGTTATGGAAAAGAGGGTGTAAAGGGGAAGATTCCACCAAATTCAGATCTAGAATTTGAGGTTGAGGTGCTAAGATTCCGAGGCCTCCAACACAATGCTATGGAATTATGAGTGGTAAGCAAACGCAAAAATTGCATAGTCTAAGATCAATATTAATTTTTTTTGAGTGGAGCTTTTATAACCTTCCTAATTGCTCAGTATCTTGATAAACAATGCGAGATATCAAATAAATATTGAATTGAGAGATTCCTTCCGTGAGATTATCTTGAGAAGAAAACCGATTGCCCCTCGAAAAGAACTTTATTTCTCATAGATGGTCTAAGAGGAAGCTTGGGTTGTAGACAATCCCATGAACTTTCAAAGCAATTTCGATATCTACATAAGACTTAAGTGATATACAATTTATAGGAAATATTGATATCGCCATGTGCTATCTGTTAAACATTGTAGAACAAACCTAAGTTCCCTCCACTTATCTCGTAGAGCACAGTGGTTCGGTATCTAATTACTTCTGCACTTCTTTTTTTTTTTGAGAAAACAACACAAATCATTCCCAAGTATATACTTATGAATTAGAGCTCCGATTCGATTTTGTACTTGATGGGAATGACAACTTGTGAACGTGACCAAGAAAATGATAATCAAGGTCTCAAAATCTACACTGATCTCGCCATAGTATGCTTCATATGCTAAGTATCCAAATCAAGTTCGTCGACGGATCTGTCGAGATATGAATACCATGAATGGCTTTAACTAAGTTTCATTATAAGAAACATTTACACCATGCCAATCTTTATAAGCTTAATTCTTTATTATATTATGACCTCAACCCTATCAAGAATTATAAATTTGATCGAACTTTATGAGTTGAGAAAGTTCAATTTAAAATTCATTAGATAAATTTTCTTGACTCTGAAAGTGAAAGGCACAATCAAATATGTTCGAAGCAAGCCGTGTTCTGGAAGAATCAAAAGAAGCTGGAGTTCATCAGGATTTTTCTCCTCAGGATACAATAAATATCGAGGGTAATCTGCGATTAGCGTCTCCCTTCCCGTTCGTTCTCGAGAAATTATTATTTTTCCTACTGCTTACGCTTAATCAAACTACAATCGTCTTGCTGAATCCCCAAGCTAAATTAATTTATCTTAGAAAATACATCATCCAAGTTACTCGCTTGGTCATCATGGCAGAGTAATATAATCAATATTGCCGATTTCAAAACTGGACAGCTATACTCTAGCTTCCAAGGTGCTCAACTGATAAATACAGGTATTCTCGATATGTTTCGCAAGCTTATTAACCACTTCTACAGCCAGATACAAGTGGTCACACGTCAAAAATATTCCAGATACAAAGCTTCTTGTCTCTCTATTTCAGTCCTGCCACGAAGCAGTGAATATGAAGATTTTTGATCTTTCAATAAGATGTCGAGCCAGAAAAATTTATTCGTTTGGGGAGATGCATGGAAGTAAAGATTATTTTGTTCCAGCTTCCTCTCCAATGTATATCAAACTCGAAACCTGCGTTTTTTTATTTATAATTTTGTATCGTTTTCTGTGATTAAGATTAATTCTGATCATCCGAAGCATTTGGACCTGGAGATATAACCTTTAACGTTCGAAGAAATATTCTTGGTGCGGTCTCTGTTTCCCAAAAGATAGCTTACCACCTTATGAAGATCGAATATGCGAACCAAAGCAAGAGTAACTATGCTGTAAAGCTAGTCAGAAAATCAAAGTGGAATCCTCTCTCGCACGCTCTTAATAGTATGTATTTTATTCATTTTCAAACCTGTACATGAATACATTTTTTTAATTTTCTTGTAGATAATTGGATTGCTGGTATGGATTTCGATCCAAGCGGAGAGTCAATAGCAACAATTGATAGTCATGGAATGTGCTTAATCTCAGACGTGACTACTAACCATTGCAACTTCAATTTGAAAATCGGATTTTTGAGCAAAGGTGAGCTATTCTGAGAATTATTTTCTGTCCCTACAATTTGTTATTCATGTTTCATAAATCATATTACTCCTTGTCAATTCAGATGAAATTGCTCGTTGCAGATGGAGTCTCAATGCTGGTGAACCATTGCTCTATGTCAAGCATGACAAGAATAGACTCAATGTGATAGATACTGAGAAGAAAGCCCTGATTTTAAAGGATTCTATCTTGCTTGATAGCAGTATGTTTTAAATTCGATTGACGCTTAGTTTTAAATAGAATTCACATGCTGGATCGATGTCTGCCCGATAAATGCAAGTCTACTTGCAGTAGGGGGTCAGGAAGGGAACATCAAGATTTATGATCGACGTGAATCAAAGATTATTAATGCCTTGAAGATTCATGCAGGTATCCATTCAAACACTCCTTATCCGACAATTTGTGAGATTGCGTGGATTGTATTCCTTCTTTTCATTGCGTCCATTGTGTCAGATGGAGTCCAAGCGGAGATTTGCTGGCAACTGTCACTTTGGATGCAACAGCAAGACTGTTTGAGTTTAAGACTGGAAAAATCATTTATTCAGCAACTTCTCCAAAAAGCGGTAATATGTATTGCTTTGAAACTTTTTGCTCTAATTCTCTTTGTAGAGCATGGCATGTCTGTGTGCTTTCTCTAAGGTAGCAAAATGACATTTAGAAATTTCTTAAAAAGCAGAAATACGAACTTCAGAAGAACACCTCTTTCATGCCATCAAAATTTGAATGAAGAATCAAGCATTAAATTCTACCTTTTTATTATATGCCAGCTTATCTTATGGAGAGAAAGTGCAAGGAG
>ENA-UOUE01001893-UOUE01001893.1-compost-metagenome-genome-assembly--contig:-NODE-1893-length-11433-cov-2.158683_pt1 | contig 11433 bp, 10 predicted proteins | sample MGYA00238146_ERZ747223 | MGnify/ENA primary metagenome ERZ747223 (study PRJEB28781, sample SAMN06268865) | compost metagenome | isolation source: single cell | place: USA: California, Emeryville, Joint... | reverse complement strand
AATAATGATCTCAACAAATTCAGATATTCTTATGAGGTGTTCAAAAATTTCTTAAACTTGATTATCAGTCGTGTGCCAGAAGATAAGCTGATCGCACTGGCAGAAGAGATCCTGAAAGACCCAGAAGTTAAAGCTTCGACTTTTAGCTTCGGAGAAGAGGTGAAAGCTGCGGATCCAAAAGAGATTCTGCACTCATTTTGGTACGGTCTTGCGAACTCTAAGAGATTTGTTTCCGAAAAATACCCTAACAACGCAAACCTCAAGAACTCCTATAAGACTATCATCACGCTACAGCTTGATATTTGCGTCGCTTTGGCCGGAAAAACACCCAAGTTAGCTGAAGGATTTACCAACTTACTTCTGAAGCACGTCAAAGAATACTCGGAACATTTCCGTTTGACTTTCACTTTGGCTGAAGAGGTGTACCCATATGTTGCGCTCCTCCAGAAACCACAGCGAGAGGAACTCTACGCACATATTGAAAAGCTATTCAACAATGAAAACTCCATCAATCGATGCCTGACCGACATCAGCAACCAAAAGTTAAAATGGGCGTTCGATTTCGGAGACCTCACTTATGAAAACGTTGAGAAGGTTGTCAAGGAACTGATCACCAAATTTGCCGATCATATGAAGCAATACTACCCTGGCTACAAGGGAGTAGAGAAGGGAGAAAGACTGCTGAATGATGACTATCTGCTTCTCGCTGCTGACATCTTGATTGCTTTTATCCACTCTCATGAAGTCGATCAGATCAATGAAAAGATCTTTGATTTGTATGCCGTCACGATCTACATTCTCGAACTCGGCATCGCAATTTCTCCTTACAACCACGATATGAAGCTCAGAGTGATGTACCTCTACGGCCTGATCGGTGCGCCTGATAGAGCGCAAGATATTTACAAAACCATGGATATTAAAGCCATTCAATTGGATACATTAGGCTACGTCTTCTATACACCATACTCGCAACTGTCTTTGGAAGATAGGGTCTTGGATCTCTGCAGAGAGGGATTGAAGTATCACATCGAGAACATGAGAGAATCAAAAGAGGTAAGACTATTCGTTTTTGAGAGACTTGAGAAATTGAAATTACCTTTGTTTTGGTAGAGCGTTGTATCTTGTGTGAAAAATGACAACCTTGAGAAGCTGCCTCAGTTCGTAGAATTCGAAAGATTGATCGCTTCCTCATGGTTCAAGGGTCACTTCGAAGTGAATCATTTCGAGAGTGAAGTGCGCTCCAATATAAAGAAAGACCAAGAAACCTCAAACCTGGTTTCTGGTCCCAATCCAGAAATCGAATACTATGGCAATTTATTGGACAAATTAATCGATCGATTCCTCACAAATCCAAAAGAGCTATCACTCAATTTTGATATGATCGTTTGTCAACCTCTGATGGTCGCTGTGGCCATCAGGGCAAAACATCCTCTCAAGCATAATTTCAGCTTTAACTCGTTCTTAGGGATACTTGACAGTCAATATCTCTTAATCGCAAGATTTGCAAGAACCTATCTCCTGGAGTTGCTCTGCAGAGAAAACGCAGAACCTGTTTTGAAACTTATCGACAAGCAGCTCGATAATCTTTCTTTGGCAATAAAGAACTTAGAAAAGATAGACCTCGGCCTGTTCCACATGCACAACAGATACGAAGCGCTTCATACACCAAATCCAAATGATAAACTCAACTCCTCTATGTTGGCCAAGCTGTTCTCATTCGAAAAGAAAGCGCTTGAGATTGAGCATTCGCTCTTCACGGCACTTCATCGCTGGCAAGTTTTCGATACTTCGAAACCAAACCTTTACGATGAACTTGTGGAAAACCTCAAGACTTTAGGTAATGAAACCTTTTCATTGCTAGACTTTGTTGCTAAATCATTTTTTCTTTTTCAAAACAATAATAGGCAGTAGCATAAAGCAGATCGAAGTCGAATTTGCAGAACTGCTCAAGGGTGAAGACACAAATCTGTCTCCTAAAGCGTTCTTCGTCGAGTTAAAGAACGCAGGCAGATTTATCAGCAGGTTGACAGAGACGTTCTGGATTGTAGGCACAAGGTTCTCTAATCTCAAGACGGGTGTCAACAAGGCACTGAAAAAAATTAAAGATGATGAACTCAAGAAGGGATATACAAACTTGCTCAAAGAATATATGAACCTCTTCAAATCTGAAGATAGCTTCTTGCTTACATTGGACAAGTTCTTTTCGAGATTCAACCAACTTATCAAAGGGTTTAAAGAAAACGGTCTGAAGGCCATTGAAAAATTGAACGAGCACCCTCTAGCTCAGACAGTACTCGAAGGAAAGATCGTCAAGAGTGAGGAGACATTAGGAGACCTGAAAGATAGTATTAGAAGAAATTATGTCTTCATATTTGGAATCTTAGATGATAAGATCAAAGAGAGAATTAAGAGTGTCAAAGCCCTTAGCTCGTAGTCATGCATGCATACGTTGATTCTGCTCGTTCAAATAAACAAAACCGCTGATTTATAAATTTGGTTTAGACAAAGCTAACCCACTCAAAATAAAAACTCAAAATTGATAAATAATTTAATCACGAGTAGTGAGCTCTTTCGGCTCAATGGGTGCTAAAATCTCTTTAGATAAAATATCAAAGAAGCGACAGTCGTACATAGTCGAACCCAGTTTCCAATTACGTGAGATCGGAGTCACGTCACATAAGGTCAACCGGATTCTGAAAGTAACAGATGATTCGACGTTGATATCAGGAAAAGTTCATGCGCATCTTAGCTCCATAGTATTCTATTACAAACAATTTATTTATGGTTTCGTTGCGAATTACAACATCGATGGCTGGTCTCATAAACAAAAGCATCTTCCAAATAAATACCCAGAAGCAGTACAACATAAAGTTAGCTTTGCGGAAGATGAGTATATAATTGAAATTTCGGTGACTTGGTCCAAAAACTGAATCACCTCTGTTTCAGGAAGGACAAACTACGGCAAGAAATTCAGCGTGGAATGTTTCGATGGCTACGGAACGAATTCTCAAGTAGAAAAGATATATATAAAATATGGGGAGGTGGTATGTGGCCTCAAGTCTTTAATTGATGAGCACCTTCAAGGACTGTACGTTGTGTCAGCGAAAACGAAGGAAGCCCAATTAAAGATCTTCAGAGAAAACTTTACAGACCAAACGATTCATGCCACGGAAAGCGATAGCGACAGTGACAACGACGATGAAGATGATAATGATAAAGCAGGCAAACCTTCAGATAGACCCTCAGAAGATGAAGACAATGACTAATACCAAATTTTTTCTTCAAATAATAAGTTACGTCTCAAAGAGACTTTTTCTAATGTTATTAATCGAAAATATAAATAAACTTCGGTTGCAAATCTAATGTTAATTTGCATCAGCTAGCTCGTAGCAATTTACTTGAATGCTATTCGTAAAGTTCATTACAACCCTAAATCAATTATTTTTGCTTTTTTATTACCGATGGGAGCATTATAATTTTTAGTGAATTAATTAATTACACATGAGCTTTTCGCCTGCGGATAAGTTTATATTAACGAAACCATGCGCTCGTTTCACACCAATAATAATACCTCCCGATGAAAAAAAGGCGGTAATCTACGTAAAGCTGCGTAAAGATGGCTGTGATAGGAAATCCGCCAAGAAATTCGTTTGCCGCCCGAATTGTAAAACTGACACTACAAGAGCGAAAGATGGGCCTGTGAAATGTAGGACGCTTCAACCGAAGAAAACACCCTACGCCGTTATTAACCACGTAATCATCCACCATATTCGAGCTTCCAATCCATTAAACCTAGGGGTGGAACATCTTCGATCCCGTGTATAACCTTGGAAAGGGAATACACATGTCTACAAAAGAGCTACTAAAGAACGAAGACGAAGATAAGATCTTTCGAGACTACTACTACAAGCACGAGAACAAAATAAAGGAGGATTACCGAAAGAAAATCATAGAGATCCAAAAATATTATGATGAGATTAGTGAAAACACAAAATTTTCCGGCTTGGAGAAGAAGGACTTAGTCACTAAGGTATGATATTCGGTTTCCTTGGTACTGAAAATGATTCTTTAGCTGAAGCAGGCGAAAACACGCTCACAAAGTTCAGATATAAAGCCTTCGAAACCAAGTAAAATCCCTCCAAACATGATCCCTTTAATGAAATTGACTTAAAGGATGGGAAGAGATCGAGTTTCAGCTTCCAGCAGTAAATTTGCAGGAGTTCGATGATGAACTGCTCGACGTTCTGGATCTCGAGGCAAATGACATCGGCCATCTTCGATTTCCTCCACAAATCATAGATGACCCCTCGAAAACGAGCCGACCACCTTCAGCTAATAATTTCCTGGCGGATCAGGTCGCAGAGGATGATGTGATAGATAATCCATCCCCTCTGATAAAGTTAGAATCAATAACGGAAACGGTAGAAGATTCCGTCGGGGATGCAAATGATCCGGAGAAAAAACAGAGAACCCTTCCGAAAAAAATTGATATCGACGAACTGATAAATTCTGCTTTTAAAGAAGAAGAGAAACAAAAAATGAGCAGGTAAAAGAGTTACTTGCTCACGAATATCTAATTTTCAATGATATTATCAGCACATTGATGAGAGAGGCCCAAAATCAAATAAAAAATCTGGGTAAAATCTTGGATCAAGGACCGAGTGTGTCCGACGGGAAAAAATATAGACATGCTGCGTTGTTTCCAAGCACAACAGAGAAAAAAAGGCGAGGAAGCGGACTGATAGATCTGAGTGCGGATAAGACACTGGCAAGTAAGATTTATTTTGATATTTATAGAGATAACGTGACTCATTCGTTTTTCTTTGTTCAGGTGAGTTTAATCGGGTAAACTATTTATTTGGAGAGGAAGAAGAGTCAGGACAAAACGGTGGATCGAGTCCGTCTTCTATTACTAAGCGCTCGAAATTCGTATCTTCTCCAAGGTCACCAGCAAAAATTTCCAGCAATGTGCCGTCGAGAAATAGCTCATTTTCTCTAACTGGAAGCTTCCAAAAAGAATTTGTAAGCTCTTGCTCGTACGTATTTCTCTCTCAACGCTGCATAATTAGGATCGCTATCGAAACTGGCAAAATAAACCTTTTCCTGAGATCAATCAGGATAATTTAACTCGAAAAAAGAAAGAAATGGATGAGATTATCAGAAAATACCGAGAGAAGCTTAAACCATTGGACGTTTCAACGTCTGGATCTCGTGGACGAGCCAAAACAGCCAAAGGTTCTCAAGTGTTATCGGTTCGAAGTTGTTCTACCGATTTAACAAGATCAATGAGCAAAATACAAACGCCAGCTCAAACTTCAACAAGTTTCTTTCCCTCATGCAGAGTGACTCCCCGACTTAATAAATAATTTTTTGAAAAAAAATATTCATATTAACTTCAATTAAAAGAATTTTACAATTCAAATGACTTGAAATCTATAATCTATTCAAAATATCAAAATGAGCTTGAGTACCCATTGAGAAAAGCGTGCACAATGTGTTAATTTCATACTCAATAAGGGGTTAATCCAATTTTCGCTTGCTATTGGTTTAACGAGCATGCTTACATTACATTCATAGGATAGATAGGATTAATAATTTCAGAAGACAAAAAAAGAAATAATCTATTTTTCAACAACGAACAGAGCAGTCATTAGTTCAGTGTCCATTTTCGAAGTTCATCTAAAGAACTGAACGTGTTTAATTTTTGTAATTCTTCATTTTTTTTCACAGGCATCGTCATTTTGATTAACATCGCCAACTTGCAATACAAGCTTGCTTTATATTATTTTGTGCACGAAATCCTCATGGAAACTGAACCAATAATAAAATAATATATCATCTAAATCTATATTTTTCGAAAGGGTATTAACGCTGGAATTATAACTTTTGCTGAAATGAAGGCTTTTAGCGAATTCACTTCGACCTTCGGCTATATTATCTCCCCCGCTTTGCTCCTAGTTGTTACTTCCAAAAGTCATACTTCTAAAACTATTTTAAAAAGTCTTACTCTCTTCCAAGATTAGATCTTTAATTCTGAGAAAGAAATAAAAAGGGATCCTCGTTGTGTATTCTAACCCATAGCTATCTTTACGTTTAGAAAGATAATAGCGTTGCCAAACTTCCAGCAGTTCCCTATCATAATAATAATAAATTATTATTATTTTCAGTTTGTTACGATATTATTACCTGAATTCTTCAAAAAATAGAACCTTTTTGTGTTTGTCGCCGCCACATAAATGCTTATATAAAATTTTATTAGTTCAAATGACCTGACTTTTTTTCATACTTGAAAGTAATCTGTAAACTTGTTTCTTCCTTGAGCAAAAATCAACATTATTAGCATAGTGTTTATGCAGCAAATATCTTGAAAGAGTGGTCTCATTAAAACTAATATTCACAAAAATTTACTATCTTGGTTCATCGTTTCCGATTTAACAGCGTTAGCAAGCAACTCAAGGAAGTTGAGCTCCTTCGCTTCTAAAATTTGCTTAAATTTCGAATTCTTTGAGAACTCATCGATAATAAGAGAGGTCTTGCTGTTTGCCTAATTTAATCGGTTCAAGAAATATCACGAGAGGACAGCTACTACCATTTTTAGTTTCATGAACTCGAAATGTTCGAATGATAGAATCATTGAGCGCAAAAAGACATTGGAATCAATGACGTTTTGACTCATAGAGTTCATCAGGTCTAAATGCCATACATTCTTCGTGCAGATACTCTCGAGAAGTAGCAGGTTGCTTTTATTCCATTTCACAATTTGTCCAAGCATGTCGTAAGTAATTTGGATATTATTTGGTTTAGACATTTGTTTTTTCACTATTTGAGACGTTAACGTATATAGCAATCCCGTATGCGCCACAAATATCTGATAGAGCGGTAGATTTTTTGAGCATCCTCTCAAGAAGGACTCGACACAAGATGCCAAGATAAACCTGAGCAAAAAAATAGTCTAATGATTGAAGTTAACATGGGCATACCGAAAACTCGAATCGGGTCTAATTCTTTGTAGAATCAGGATAATAGTATGCAGTATTCCGTGAGGTTTCGTCTCAGAAAAATAATCCTTTGTAAAATACGTCGGATCGAAGACCGAAATTTGGTTATCTCGAAGCGGACGGAGAGAAATTAGATCTAGATGAGAGATCAGCTCATCTGGCTCACTAAAAATAAGGCTCTCATGATCGTGGTGATGCGTTGTAATAATATCTTTGATCAGTGTTCTAGAGAGAGAAAAAGTTTTAGTCACGGCTGGAGGTTTTATGTTTTACCTGAGTTGCTTTTGCTCTGCTTTGGTTATGATAGCTTCGTCTATTCGGAGTTTTTCGAGTTCATCGTCACAAAAATTCGTGAATACTTTGAGTAGTTGAATCCTTGCCGAAGCGACTGGGTCATTGCAATGGCAGTCTTCTCCCTATGTTATTTTTGAGGATGTCAATGTTATTTCGTTTCATTTCGGTGAGTTACGTGTAAAGGGTCAATGTCCTGAGGAGCGTCGATTTCGACCTCCGGATGGAAAAGTAACGAAAACAATGAAGGAAAAACCTCTCTATGGAAACCTAGTGCCACAAGTCGTTTTTGTACATCCGACTTCCTCTTCCCGCCCAGAAAATTTGTGAGGATACATAATATTTCGCTCTTTTTGATTCGAGAGTTGAGACATTTGATTAGTAATGACATAAATATTACCAAGTTTGACTTCTTCGTAAAATATTTGATGATGAACTTGGGATTCAAGATTTCTACAAATAGTTTAGTAGGAAATTAAATTATCTCGCTTATTACCAGTAACTAAATCGCTTGTGAGGGTATATAGAACCATCAGCGAATTCCAAAACTTCATTTTGGCTCCACTGTTCTTCAGAACACCTTTTTCCTTCAATTGCTATGAAATTTTGGGGCTTATTAATGAATTCTTTTCTGTTCTTACAAGCATATTTCTTTGCAATTGATATAGATTCTGAGTCGTTAGTAAAGTTTGCATTATCTCTGCCAAGCACTGTAAGGTTTGAACATATGATTTTAAAATGTCCCCAGTAGAAAGCAAAAAAGCATGGACATCGATGATTCTTGATGTGCTATAATTGCTTGGAAGCTCTTTAAATTCCTATGTATTGCTCATTGCAGCCTCATATTTAGCATCTCTTTACCATTCTCTCTGTGTTTTCATGGAAAAAATTTGCAAGTACACGAGAAAATCTCGCCATTTGCTTCGGATACATCTCTTCTAGGGGTCTGCAAATACGTTATCAGCACCATTCTCTTAGGGTAAAGATGAGGGAATACTTTTTAATAACATGAAAATTCTCAGCTCTTATCAGCTCCGGGTTTGAGATAATAACTCCTTCCAAAATCGATAATCCCATTTTGAAGAATTCTTTATGAAGGAGGATTCCGCTCATCATTAACTCGAAAAACCCGGGAACGTTTGAGAGGTATTTAGCTAGCGCTTGGCTTGCGATCGCAAAGAGTTTGAGAATATTGAGGATCTAATGTGTGGGTTTTTTTTTTAATGAATATGACGAAAACGAGTGTGATCTGAAATACATTTTGGGCTCGTGGATAAAAGAACAGTTGCAGATCTTGAGTAGGTTTGGTCTTGAACTGCTCCCATAATCGGAAAAGAAGATCTAGCAGCCCTCTCGTCGCCTCTCGTGCGATGTTAGTTATCTCAGAATTTTCAACGTCAGTCGCAAGGTCTGTGAGTAGGTGCTCGTTTCCTTTCAAGTTGTGGTGGAACATGTGGAGGAAGCTGGTAAATTCAACCTCTTCAGTTTTTGAATGAGATGTTTGAGAGCAATAATTGATTATCTTCTTGCAATTAGCTGCAAACTGCTGATCCTAATTGAAGAAAAAAGATGTAGAGTGGATGAGAACTCGATAGCGTACGATTTCAGGCTGGCTATCCTGGTATTTTTTTAGAAAGTTTGGATGCTTTTGAGCAATTAACATGCGATTCCTTCTATTGTTGATCTAGCTAGGCTATCTTAATTCCACTTTAATGAAATTTATCGATATTAAATTGACTAAACCTGTATGCAATTTTTTTGTTTAATTGATGGAAATTCGTTATATATCGATGATGATGATTCCTTTTGAAAGTAGACCATGATGATTACCTGATCTTTGTTGCCTATTTTGTTTGGAATCTTTGCTAGGGAATCTCGAGAAGAGTACTAGTACTTGCGAAGAAATAAGTTGATGGTTATTGTGGATTTGAACTCTCTCACCTTGAGCAGCATTTAGGGCAATTTCTCTGAGGATGACTTTTTTAGAAGGGATTTTTAATTAATTTTCAAGTAATATATTGCAAGCCATTTTGAGGCTGTAAATTATTCCACTTATGGCACTAAGATAAAATTGAAAGAGTTCTTGCAATGTAGTAATTAGGGGAAAAATTATCTCATCTCACCTATAATTGGTAGACTTTTGATCAACAGAAAGAATATTGAGAACAGGGAAAGTTCCGATGCGTTTTTAGCTTAGCAATGTCTCATCCAAATGGATAAGATATTTCAAGAAATTACTTTTTGAGGATAATTTTTTTAAAAAAAAAATCGTGAGAAGATGCAAAGACTTGTTGCAAAGCAGCTGATCAATTCATCAAAGCTTCTCTTGAGGTACAGCAATCCCAGCTCACATAGCACCTTACCATCATCATTCTTTCCTAATCAGCAAGGGAATAACCCACAGCCAAAAGCTTTGGATTTCATCACAAGGACAGGAGATTCCACCTTTTTACGTTCGAAATCCTGACCTCTATTTCGAGAAGACGTTCAATGTAAGGCATATTTTCTCTCTCTGTTTCTGACCCTCTTGCCCTCTTCAAAATAGGTTGCCGTCAACTCTTTCCACGTTCACAAATCAGGATTCATAAGAGTCAATGAACCTCACAAACAGAACGTGCTGGGAAAAAAATTCTTGAGGTCTCTCAAGCAAAACATCGAAGTAATCGCCATAACAATCTAACCAACCTCTCAATCGATTCGAAAATAGTTTCAAACCACAGATGACCATTTGAGAGGTGTCTTGCTTGATACTGAAAGCCCAGGTGACACACTCTGCAAAGGACTGGACCTTAAATGTAACTATATCAGATTTCTCACACAGAAACTTACACTGAAAACGAACATAGACATCTTCTACGAACTCGCTCAGAACAAGAATTCACAAGCAGTGTATGATTATCTCCAAGATGTCTACGGTTTTTATGAAGAACTATCACGCATCAATAAGCCACTTCTTGTCATGCTTCAAGGACATCTAAGTAACTATTTCTACCATATGATAAGATGCTATAACCCTTTTTCGACAGCCAATGCGAGCAGTGCTTGCTTCACACTCGTCAACATGCCCATTTCGAATGACACCACTGTGATCAGATTCAACGAAACGGATTTAGGTGGCGTTCCATGCTCAGGATCAAGTTTCTATCTCTCAAGATTGCCAGGAGAACTAGGCGTATATCTTGGTAAGACTTTATTAAATCGACAAATGAGCTAACAACCCACGTTTTCTACTTTGTTTAGCTATGACAGGAGAGGCTCTGGAGGGAGAAGAGGTCTTCGATGCTGGTTTCTCTGCGAGACATATCACAGATCATCGCAGAGACATTCATGACTCCTTCATCAAGGCTATCCAAGACTACGAACCTGACAAGGTTGAACCCTTCTTCAAGCTCGAAATACTTATTTCCTTTTATGTCTAGCCTTCATTCTATCAACACAACGACCAACTCCATGAAGTTTGGATGAAAAGAACCAAAGAACAGCTTGCTTCCTCAGAATATATGATCGAAGAATACAAGGATCGAATTGTACACCTTAATCTTTTACGATCTTATTAATAAACCTTTTTTCACTATCATAGTTGAACACTGAAAACCCTGAGAACCTCAAGATGTTGATCGCTGAACTCATTCTTAAAAACAAGAATATCGAACATGCGAACTACTACAACAATCTCTTAAACGAATACGAATACTTTAAATTTGTAAGGATTAAATCCAAAAAGAGTGTGGGAATAACTTTGTTTTCCTAATAATACTAATAGAAGGGACAGAAATACACTAACCATTTGCTAACTTTCAAGAAGGAAGTGCTTTCAGTGCTTCCTGGCTTGGAACGTGAACCAAGCATCAACAGATTACATTTCCCTCGAAAAGATATCGACAGATGCTTTAAATACGATACGGTTGAAGAGATCTTCAGTGCTTTGGAGAAAGAGGATACAGAATGGGCTCATAAAACTCTGACGACACTTAAAAGAAAAAGTCCCCTGAGCTTGAAGGTATATTTATTTATAATAATTAAAGGACCAGAATCTTAATTCCTTTTGAATACTCAAAGTTAACTCTCAAACTGCTTCGAAATGGCAGAAACTTGAGCTTGAAAGAATGTTTCGAACAAGAATTCCGAGTCTCCTTCAGAAGAA
>ENA-UOUE01001892-UOUE01001892.1-compost-metagenome-genome-assembly--contig:-NODE-1892-length-11440-cov-13.055795_pt1 | contig 11440 bp, 13 predicted proteins | sample MGYA00238146_ERZ747223 | MGnify/ENA primary metagenome ERZ747223 (study PRJEB28781, sample SAMN06268865) | compost metagenome | isolation source: single cell | place: USA: California, Emeryville, Joint... | reverse complement strand
AAGCAGATAAAACATTTCTCTATAGAAGAGATTTTCATCGTATCTTCTTTCAATGTTCGAGGCTTATAAGAACCTGGATGAGTTTTTCGCCTTAAGCACACCTGAAGACAGAGAGCTGAAGGCTCTGCGAGAGAGCGAGAATAAACTTGAGATAAAAAAGCTTTCTTGCGCACTCGCGAAAAAGAAATTTGAAGATATGACCCCCGTTAAAGTAAATAACTACATATTTCTTACTCCACCAGCATTATTCCATTCAAGAAACACGATTTGAGTTGCACAAAGAACTGCTATGACAAGTTCGACATCCTCAATTTCAAAAAATCAGATATCGAGCCACTTAAAATTTGCAAAGATGACTGTCACGCCCCTGTGAAGGATCTCTACACATTTTTGGATAATATCAACTTCTTAGCCGAAGTAAAACAACTATGAAGGTTATGCCCAGGTGTAATAATCAAAATCAATAGGATAAAATGAAAGGATGCCTCATAAAATGCGATGAAACCAAGAAAAATATAGGATTTAGTACCGTTGGACGACAGGAAGCGTTCAACGAATGCGCTTGGATTTGTTATAATAAAATGGAAAGAAGATATCAGGATTATTGGAACAAACAAAAGTTAGATATTTTGAACCGACATGGTGTGTATCTGTAATATGAGAACAGCTCCCTCTTGTCTGTTGATGACTATTGTGTATATTTCATTTCTTAGGACCTTTAATATCCAGCTTCAAATAGGTCAATTTTGTTGCCAATCAAAACTAGCACTGACAATCCATTGTTTATTGAGAAAATTCATTGAGTTCTATTAAGAAAAACTTATTTTTACGTGATTCAGCAGCTGATGCAGAAGCCGAAAAAATTTTATGATGAACTCTCAGTTTCTGCAGCCGAGAATGAACCAACCCACGGCTTCTTCGGCACGTTTAAGCTGATATGGAGCTACATCATCACTGATATCCAGAAAAAAGCACGCTCTTTTAAGATTGGCGTCTTTTCGATTTTTCTCGTTGTTTGTTTCCTCACTCTCCTCCAATCGCTTATCCAACTCTCTCCCGTGTTTTTCATTCGACTCTCAGAGATTTCAGTCGGAGACGCTGATCTAGTGATGACTCCAATCTCCCCTCAGAATGATACGCGATTGACTGATCAAAACTTCGATTCACAGGCAATCGTCCGACTACTAAACACTTCAGACATCGGATCGAGGCTGGAAAACTATGGTGCGATACAAGGCATTTCCCCTCGTTGGATACTACCAGCGCAAATAATGAATCCTGAAGACACAAAGCGCGTAATTCCTGGTTTTGCCCTAATCATCGACTCGGAAAGAGAAGAACTGATTGGCTTGGGTAAGAATCTGAGGGTACCCACCCTCAATCACAGTGATTGCTGGCTTTCGAAAGGCTCTCACTTGCTCATTGGCCTTAAAGGTGAGAATTTAGGTTAAAACCTCCTCTAAGTTTCCTCTCTAGAAAGCGGAAAGACACTGGCTCGACTGAGGATCGATTTAATTAAAACTTTGCTATCGCTGAACATTTTCACGCCTCCTCGAACTGGGGAAAGTCCGGAATTGACCTCGGATATCGTATTTGACAAGGATGCTCTCGTGAAGCAAGTTGTTAACAACATCACCGAGAGACTGAATAAAAGTAATATACCAACCACCTTTGATTTTTCGGGCGTTCAGCCGGCTGTGAAGCTGCTGCTTTTCATTCTCCCCACTGTAACCGATGCGGAAGGGCATATTAGCATGTCTTTGTTCAAAATTCTTCTAAGCATGAGAGGCTATTCGATCAAAGGATTTATCGATCAATACCTCCCAAAGGAGTTCGCTAAGGCACTCTCAGCGAATTTTACTGACGAAATAGAAAGTCAACTCGAAAAATTGTTTAAAATTGCCAAGGTGTCAGATATCTCAAATGGTCTGAAGCAAATTGATAAATTTTTCAATCAGTACCCGAATTCTAAAGTATTCAATCTCACGTCTTTTATCGAGGTAGCAGCTCCTACGCTGCTTTCAGCGCTGGTTTTTGAACATGACTACAATACGACCGCTGTGGTAGATTCCACTGAAGGAAAATGGGCTGGTAGCTTAGGTAACGTGATAGTCATCGACCAGAACTACCTCCTTTTCGCCGCTGTGGGCTCTTTCATGAATAACCTAAAAAGAAGGGATAAATCGGCTGGAACCCCACTGGATCAAGGAATCCTAAGCGCTCTCGAGGATTTTTACTCCTCGAGCAGCTTTTCCCAGCCTTTTCCATACGACCTGAAGGACTTTGCGTTATTTGTTCACGTTGTGCTGAAAGATCGCACAAAAATCTACGAATCACAGGAAACGGTCCAGCCAGCTCTCAGGACGATCAGTGATCAGATCTATTTGCATTTGGGGAAAGATTACCCGGTTTCTATTCAAAACGAGCTCGCCGAGACGTACGTCCCTATCGCATTCCTCAAGCTTTTTTTTGAATCGATGTTTGGCAACTCGCTGTTTCTTCTCATCATTGTCGCCTGTCTCTTGATCTACGCGCTTATGAACTCCAGCGTGGAGGAGAAAACCTACGAATTTGGTATGCTCCGTGCTCTTGGGTTCAAGCAAAGGAGTCTAGTCAGTCTGCTGACGCTGCAATCGTTTTTCTATGCGGTCCCCGGGCTGATTATAGGTCTTCTCGTCTGTTTCGTCCTGAATTCGTTCGTCACGTTCCTCCTCTTCGGGTTTACTGGGATAGCGACGAGCTACGCACTTGACCCTACTGCCCTGCTTACAGGTGTCTCAATCGCGATTATCATTCCAATAGTTTCAAATATCATTCCTATCCAACGCGCCTTGTCTAAAGCTCTCCGAGACTCTCTCGACATGTATCATAGAGTCATCAATGAAATCAGCGTCCAAATCGTGAAACTTACGGATCTCGGGCTTTCACTAGTGCAGCTTGTTGGCGCGATTATACTAACCGCGACAGGGTTTACCACGTACTACTTCGGCCCGCTCTCCTTTATGAATAAAAAACTCGGGATCTTCTTAGGAATCGTAAATACAATCCTCCTAATGATGATTCTCGGGTTCGTGTTTTTGATCAACCTCATCCAGCCGTTCGCTGAAAGACTAGTGCTGAAATTAATAACTTCAGTCTATCGAAGTGATAAAAACTTACAGAGCATCGTCGAAAAGAATTTCGAGGGGCACAGGCGCAGGAATCAGAAAACTGCCTTGATTTTCAGTCTTTCACTCGCGTTTTTAATATTTGGCAGCACGAGTTTCGCCACTCAAGGTGAAGCAATTAGAATCAATCTCCTGATGAATTTCGGATCGGATATGGTGATCACCAGCATGCCTTGGGAAAGGAATTACCTCGATGAGCAAGGCATCCGTGAATATATGGAATACTATAAAAAATACAACCCGGATCATATCCGCGGGTATACCTTTGTCAGTGTCGAGCTCCAAACGCTCTTTATGGTGAAAAACACGAAGATAAGTCCACTTTCCCAGTCGCCGAAGTACCCGATACGAGTCTATGCCGTCGAACCGAATTACTTTGAGGGAGTGTATGAGAAGTACCTCCAGGCCAATGAGTACGACCGCAGCGTTACTGATTACCCAAAACTTCCTATAACTGGCCAGAAGGACCCCGTCCATGCGTTGTATTCAAGCCAGGGGCTAGAAAATTGCAATTTTACCTATGATAACGAAGGTGTTGCTTCCTATGGGCTGTTAACAAGTGAATTCAGACCGAGGGATTATGAGCAAGAGAAAGCGCTGAAACCGATGAGACTGATGGTTGCTGAAGGACTGAGATACACGTTTTCGTTTGATACGAGCTCGTTTGCGACTCTTGAGGCTGATCGGATCAAATTCTTGGTGAGAATTCGGCAGATGTCAACGAAAGTCCCTGGAAAATATTTTTCAGGGTATAGACAAGTCGGTTATATGTCGCTGGCGTTGACGTCCATGGATGACCTCAAGTACGCTCTGGACCGATTCAAAGCACTCGATCGAGACGCAAATCAGGAGCGGCAGTATCGGGATCTGCAGAGGCGGATCCCAACGAATTCGAGCTATGGGATTCCGAAAAAATTCCTGCTGATTAACTTTGCTAAGCCGTTGTCAGTTGAAGACAGAATTAAGCTTGGAGACGGGTTAAACAATTTCATCAAGGGACAGGATAGCTTCGTTATCGATACTAATGACGCGTTGGAGAAGCTAGAGCAGGTGCTGATGGTGATAGGGGTGTTTTATCAGATCGTGTCGGTCGTTTCGATAATTCTTTCGTTCTTTTTGGTATGGGTGTCTTTTGTTTCTAACGTGAAGGAAAATTCATGGGAATATGGTGTGTTGAGGGCAATCGGGCTGAATAAGACGCAAATGAACAAGATTTATGTGTTCGAAGCTGTGAGTTTGACGACGGCTGCCTCGGTGCTCGGGACGGTGGTGGGAATTGTCGTTGCTGTTATCGTGACGTATCAGTTTAACGCATTTTCGGAATTGCCGTTCATGTTTTTCTTCCCAACAAAACAGTTTGTTTTTACGTTGGGCTTGACCTTTTTCACAGCAATTTTTGGATCGATTTTCGCGTTAGACGATATTAGGGAAAGACAAATTGCTAATATTATCAAAGGTATCTAGTTGATCTAAAGTCATGACTGTTTGTAAATATATGCATGTTTGGCAGTTAGTTCAATTAATGGTGTATTTACCTCAGGAGAAAAAGCTAGACATTTGAAAAAATAATGTAAATACAACAGTCAATTTTCTCTGCAATGAATGTAAGTTAGACTTCCCGCAAACCTAGCGGTAATGAAATTTATTAACGAGAAATTCAAGGATGTAAGCCTTGCCAGTCTCAATTACGGTTCAATATTTATAGATAATGCATATTGAGTAACAATGGAATTGATATACAAAAAAGAAAAAATATTTTCAATTGCAGCACGATTTTATATTGTGTTGGTCTAGAAATGTCCTCTGATTGACTTTAATTAAAGTCTTGAGGGTAAACGAAGATTATTTATCGAAAATAACTTATTTTAAGAGTTGAACCCAATGAACTCCATTCGACTCGCTGCTAATTTTGTATAAGGATGGCTTTCTCCAAAACATTTCAAAAAGATTTCATAGGCGCTTTTTTGATAATTTAAAGCATTATCAACCTTAGCTTCTAACCAAGCTTCACCAAGGTTAACTAGGGTTTCAGCTGTGTGAGGATGATCTTTACCAAGCAGATGCTCTTTGATCATTAGAGCTTTTTCTAATAATATTATTGCTTCTTCCTATCCTTTAAAGAACTACAAGCATTTCCAAGGTTCGCAAGCACCGTCGCGACCTCTAAACCCTCACTGCCGTAGTGCTTTTCTAAGATAGCTTTGGCCCGAATTAGCAGGTCTTTCTGCTTGTTGAAATCTCCCAGAGACCCCCAAGCATTACCCAATTCTGTTAAAATTTTGCCTACTTTCGCATGTTTCTTTCCAAACTTCCCCTCTGCAATCTCCAAAGCTTGAAATAAACAATTCTGCTCTTTCTTATGATTCTCCAGGTTTCTATATGTAACTGCTAGTTTTACGAGAGTCGTACTGACGTTCTCATGATCTTCCATAGGCTCTTCGTTTGATTTCAAGGGCTTGGGTGGTTAATTCCAGCTGTGCTTTATAATTCCCGAGCGACCCCCACGCGTTTCCTAAGGATTTCAGGACGTTGCTCGTTCCTTTTGCTGATTTAGAATGCAATACGATGCGGTATCCGTACTCTCTGGCCAGTCGGTCCAGTTGCTTCGCAATTTGGAGGCTTCCTTTGAGTATTTTGTGACTACTCGATTCTGAGGATATTTCAAGGGCTAAATCTTCCACTTTAGGTTCCTGTCGAGTGGTTTCGCCAGCTAATACTTCTCCACAGCCGAGAATGAGATACCCAACATCGTTGACACCAGAACGCAGTTTGCTATTTCGGCTTTCCATGCTTTATTCTGCTTTGGAATGATGAAAAGAAGAACTTTAGCAATAATACTTTTGAATGTGAATTTCTAGGATAAAATATTAAGCTAAATCAACTACTTCGCATTGATTTGATAAAAAAAAGGATTGCTCCCCCTTTTCTGAATGGCGAGAGAGATTAAATACCAGGATTTTATATTTGGAAGCTTTGAAAATCTCTTCCTTGAGGACGAAACATGTTGAAAAATGTAAATGATAACCTGATCTGAAAGAATAATCCAACAGACCACTATTGCCTCACCCACATTGCTTTTCGTATTGCTCTAGAGAAAAAACCCAAAAAATGCGAGCTGAAAAATGAAATTCCAACGTAATTGTTTGCTCGAACTGCTAGAACTACGTAAATTATTTGCTTATTAAGTTAATATAGCAAAGGTTTCTGTAACCCATTGATATGGCATCCTGGCTCAATTCGTCCCTTTCTCTGGAATTGAGCTTTTTCGCAGTAAGTTGAGTATTATGATAACGGCTTCTAACGAAAAAGAGCTATCTCACCAATTTCAAAAACTCTCATAAATTAATTAGCAATTTCGCAATTGTAAGCGAACACGTCGATGAAAAACCTGTTATCTCTTGCCTTTCTGCTAAGCGCTTTTCTCGCCCTTAACTCACAAATTGTCGTCAATCTCGGCTCAGGTCTCGACTTACAAGACAACTCTGACCCGTTTGTCATCGCAGCGCCAGGAAAACCAATAATTCGAAGCACAGTCATCGAAACTACCTCGTATGTTGATCAAAATGGCGTCCGACATACAACCACTGTTGAGTACTCAGGAGATTCCAAAGACCCGAAAATAACGACCTCAGAAAGCGCACCAGGCGCAGTAAATGACGCTCAAGATCGACTCCAAGATATGCTTGCTTTTTCGAATTCCATCTTCAGAGAGATGGAAAGAGTCATGGCCTTTGGTGGAGGATTAGGCATCGGTATCGGAGGGATTAATGTCGGTAAACCTCGCTTCAGAGGCAGAAATCAGCTACCAGCGCCAGAATCTTCGGTTGTTATCGAAATGGTCCCAGATGCAGCTAAAAACGAGTCGGTGGATACCGCTAATGCTACAAACAGCTCCAGCGAGGCGCAGAACCCAGATTTGACGAAGCCAGTCATGACTGTCGAAACCATAGAAAACATAGAAACATTGACCGAAGACGAATTAGAGGCTAAACTTGATGATGTAACACTAAAAGCGAGCCAAACTGAGACAGTGAAAGCCCCTCGCGTCGTGGACTCTAAAACTTTGGATAAAATTATCATTCTGACTATCGTGCTACTGGTTGCCGCACTGGCTGCTTATTTTGGAAAAAAATACATTTGCAAAAGAGGGCACATTACACCTCAGAGTATGAGGGCTCAGTTGGTTGATATTCGGAAGCGTGAGGACTAATTATTAAGATAACGTTAAAAAATATGTGTGAGATGAAGATAAGGGAAAAATGTGTTTGTGTGCGTGTTTTTTTTTTTGTTTTTTTCTTCTATTGGTTTTAAATTTGTTGAGATTGAATGAGTTATTTTGGGCAATGGCTTGTAGTTCATAGTACTTCTGTAAATTTGTTTGCCAGAAGTGACAAGGGAACTTATGAATCGTTTTACAAAACAAAACAACTACTCTTTATTGTTACAAAATAGCATTGATGACATTTCTTTATTATTATTGGCAATATCTAGACAGAAAGGTTTATGCCTATCATCTTGTTCAAAGCCTCACGAGACAAGTCTGACGTAATAAATAATAAATTCAAATAACTCATCCTTTCCTTAACTTTGAGAAGAAGAACCAATGTTAGCTCAGTGTCGATTGGTCCGAGCAACTTCTTTGGCCTTAATTCGATTTGGGTCGTTGAAAGCTGTCAAAAATAAGTTTCCGATTTTAATCCTGAGCAGCTAATTAAATTTGTTCAGCAGAATCACGCACCGTGAAATAAACTTTACGCTTCCCATAATTAGTCACTATTGGTTGATTTGCTCAAATGAATACTAATTCCTCCTCTGAGAATGAAGAATGCTTCCAGCCTACAGCCAATATCAAAACGCAAGTAGTTCGAAAACTCGGAAGATTCTCAGGTAACCTTCTCACACTTGACATCTCTCTTCGAATCTAACTCTTTGCTCTCAGAGCCTGTTGATCTAATCTCGGTCAAGTCAAAAGAAGCTATCAATGAACCAGAGGACCGGACGCCGGATGGCCTTGAGACCCCATACAATGTATTCACTAACTACATCGAAGCGAACGCTAAAGACAATAGCCTCCGCGACGATGATACTAAAGATCTTTCAACACTTTCAAAGCGCAGATTTATTAAAGTAGCAACGCGAGGCGAAACTGATTCACCGCAGTCAAGAACATTTGATGGCGATATCAGCTATATCTTTGGGAAAGACACATCGAAATTCATTGGAGAATTCAAGGTCGACGTGTACAAAGTCACCAGGGGCTACCTCAACAGTTCAAAGCACCTCCGACTTCATTATACAAAGCTCGAACACAACGAAAATCGTATTGCCTCACTAGCGATAATCCATGGATACGCAGAGCATTCAGAGCGATTTTTGGATGTAATCCATTGACATAAGCCGCGAAATATTAACATATTTGGGTATAGATGGCTGATCATTTTGTAAGAGAAGGCTTTGTGGTGCATCTCGTTGATCTCCGAGGGTTCGGGTTCTCGGGAGGCACATACGGCGTCGCGACAATTGATGAACTGCATGAGGATATCAGGCTTCTCTTGCAGCAAGTTGACACCAACCTTCCTCTATTTCTATACGGGCATAGCATAGGTGCGTCACTCATCTCGAGTTTTCTCATGAGAAATAAATGGATTCAAATCACTGGAGTGATCCTGACCTCTGCGATGTTTGGATTTGGGCATGAAACGAAGATTAATTGGGTGAAGAAAAGCCTCATTAGAGTCTTCGGAGGCTATTTCGAAGTGATTTTTGATATTGAGAGAGCTTGAATAACTATTGAAATAGGACCTGGTGATCTCGAGACGCATAAACAACACACATATTACGAAGAATAATTATCTAATCAAGCAAATCGTGCAGGACCAGGTCCTATCGCCGTATGCCACTCTGCGTATGGCGAAAAATGCCATTGAACTCATGGATTATATCATCCCAAATGCACATAAGTAATTTTCTTTTGTTAGATGCGACCTTCTCAAAATCGCTTCAGATTCCGGCATCCTGTTCTTGTTATCCATGGGCAAGAGGATCTGATTACACGATGCAAAGACTCCGTGAAGTTTTTCAATAGAATCAGCAGGTAATGGAATAAATCTGGGGGAATGTGGGCTAATGGGCGTTTATAGTACTGATAAAACTCTTCGAGTTTTCGATGAAGGCTTCCATGAGTTACATAACGATGTCGAGAAGGACAAATTGAAGGCTGTGGTAACGCAATGGATGAAAGAGAGGCTCGAAGGAAAGCAACTTAAAAAATTCGGTAAGTGGATGAGAGATTGCGGCCTTTGTAACAAGATTTTTTTCCAAAGCAATCCTGGATAAAATAAAGACTGGAATCAAACGCAAATGGTTCACGCTATGGCATAAAGTACTGCTCCTCTTGCTCGCTGTGGTCTATTTTAGCCTTCTCTGGTATCAACCTATCGCACTCAGGAGTTGCTTAACTATTCTAGGCGCAAAATCGAAAAGAACACCAATTCAAAGATGTATTTGTTTTCGTTCCCCGTTTACGCTTTATTCCATCACATCAACCAGAAGCCAAAGACGATAAAGGTCCCTTTTATGTAATATGACGAATTTTTTCAATTTATTCGATCACATGGTGTATGTGATCCCAATTGGACAGATCTAATTACGAATATCCCTTTCATTCTGAGAAATTTATTAAAAGTGTAATTTTTCTCATTGATTTTCTCCATTCATAGTTCATATTTTCTAAATTTATCAAAATACCCCACCTTTGCTATTCAAGCCAAAGGCCAGAAAAAACCATTAACTATCTCTGAAATTTCAAGAAACTATCTCAAACTTGAGAGTCTTGCTATTTTTAATACCCTTTTGTGTAACTAAGCTCTTAGTATTTGAATTATGCTGGAGAGTCTCAGATTTTTTTTGTTGATATGCAATTAACAATATGAATTGATATAATAAAATAAATTAGATATCTACCTATTCTAAAGAAAATGAGTAACAACTCACAGCCAGTTTCTGAAGGCCAGCAACATTCCCTCTCCCAGGCCGAAAGCCCTGTGATGGACATCGAAAAAGAAGGCGAACACGTCGCTTCCAGCACAAGGCAACTCGCTGTCTCACAGGAAAACCCAAACACGACTGGACTTGTTGTCAAAGGCAACGCTGTGACTGACCCGGAAAAAATCTCAGATGATCCAACTCAAAAAGACCACAATATCAAGCCAGAAGAAAGCAAGAAGGATTCTCAAGATCAACCTTTACCTACTGCCGATAAGAAGCCCTACGTCGATTACGATCCATCAATGATCGATCGACAGAACGAATTAATTCGCGCAGAAATCGAAAAAGACTCGCCGCTCATTTCCGATGTCCTCCCAATCGAGATGCTTGAATTCGAGTTCAAAGGGCACGAAGGATTCCTGAAAAAGCTTCCAGTAATATTGTATATGGCCTAGACTCATATATTTTTTATGTTATAAAGTCTTTGAAGAAGCAATACCCTGAATATAGAAAGCTCAGACGTGACGGCAGCTGTTTCTACCGCTCATTCGTGTTTAGATTGTTCGAGCACCTTATCAAAGACAAGGACCAAGTATTGCTCGATAAGATGATTAAATTCGTCCAGGATAGCAAAAATTACCTCGAACTCGCTGGATTCGAGGTGTTTGTCATCGAGGACTTCATGGACGCGCTGCTTAATAACCTCGAATTGGTGAAAAAAGATATCATGACTGAAGATTTATTGTAAGCGATTTCGAATGGCTTTTCTCATTGACTTTTTGTTTTAGAATTGAAACATTCAGAGATAAAATGAGCTCGGATAGCATAGTGATGTATATGAGGTTCCTGACTTCAGGATACTTGAAAACGAATTCCGTCCTCTATGAGGCTTTCGTGGAAGGCGGCCAGACGATGGACCACTTCTGTCAGACTGAGGTCGAGCCGATTGATAAAGAATGCGATCAAGTAATATTGTGATTGAGAAGGTTTTTAAAGTGGTTTGTGGTAGCTTCAAATTACTGCGCTGATCAATTTCATTAACGTCCCGATAAGAATCGTATATCTCGATGGAAATATGAAAAAGGAAGAATGTGATGTGATTCTCATTCCCGAAGACGCTGACCCCAAGAAAGTTTTTATTACGCTGCTTTACAGACCTGGACACTATGATATTCTATACCCTGGCAAATAAATTGAGAAAGCTGCGTGTCTCAGTATGTATCATGCTTAAAATAATATATTTGAGTAAGGTAATTGAGAAATGACTAAAGAAATGAATCTTTGCA
>ENA-UOUE01001891-UOUE01001891.1-compost-metagenome-genome-assembly--contig:-NODE-1891-length-11442-cov-3.016454_pt1 | contig 11442 bp, 10 predicted proteins | sample MGYA00238146_ERZ747223 | MGnify/ENA primary metagenome ERZ747223 (study PRJEB28781, sample SAMN06268865) | compost metagenome | isolation source: single cell | place: USA: California, Emeryville, Joint... | reverse complement strand
AATTTGGATTGTCGTCTCATTTTTAATTTTGGACTTTCTCAGAAAAGAGCCAAAACAATTGTTTCTCAGGGTGATCGGAGAATGTTAAAATATTTCTTAAAATCGAAATTCAAATATTTATACAAGAAGAGAGCAAAGTTATAAGTCCCATGTCAATATTTTTTTAGCGGTCGTAATCGACGAAGAAATAAGGATAGAATTTGGATCAACAAATTATTCTTTTAAAAGGATGCAATTTCCTTTCTAGTTCATGAAGACTGCGAAAAAATTGCATACTTATAAATAAGAATTTAACTCTCCCAAGCAAAATTCTTGCGCTTCTATATAAAATTTAGTCTTAGCATCTTTCTGCTAATATGAACTCGTTTTGTATGACTGAATTGTGAAGATAATTGTGATGAAATGAAGTCAATACCTCAACTTAATTATTGAATCATAGCATTTTTTTTTTGTTTGGCTGCAGCACGCCCTAGCCAAAGACTAGAAGGAATGAGGAGGTATCGTTTAGTATTTATATTGAATAATTTTCTATCGTTCTAGTAGTTTAGCCGGAACTTCATTCTGGCTCCCTGGAAGACGAAGTAAAGCAAATGTTCGAATTTTTTAGGTGATGTGTCAAGTAGAGAAAAAATAAGAGCGCTATTCCCACTTTGATACCAAGATGACGTTTCTTAGGATCGAAGTATACTGGTATTATCAAAGAAAGTCATACAACACTGCTGAATTTCTATATAATATACTGGAATAATTTAGAAGTTGCCACACTGATTTTGCCATGCAATTAACTGAATAGTTCGTTGGTGAAAATATTTCTGGTTCAGTTTACACTTAAAAAATAGAAATTAGATGTTTTCTTTTTCTTTAAGTAGGACCATCTCAAGCATAATTGGTCTTACTACTTTCTCTGAAATAGCATAATTTCCTCTCAAAGAGTCCTACTACCCAATTTGAAGAGTTTATGAAATCACGGCAAAATTGTCGTTTCAATGTTGCTGTCAATTGAAACTGCGACAACTTTCATTATTCTACTTTTCAGAAGAGAAATTCAAAATATCATTACCTCTACTTATTTTTTCAAAAAAGTAGTCTAAATTTTAAAAGTTTTTATCCAAATTGTATCTTAGCAAACATGCAAGAGAGAATAATCATCGAGGTGGATCCTCAAATTATGACTATCGATGGAGCAAAGCCTAAAGAAGCGTTCGGCTCTTCAGGGGTTGTGCTTGCTCATGAGCATCTAAATCAGAATCTCTCCAAGAGAATTCAGATGCAAGTACTACAGAGACAGCGTTTGACTTTATCAATAACTTCATAAATTTCAGAAAGAGGAGCTTGAATTGATTTCTCTTAGCAACCTAAACCGAATCCAAAGAGACCCCTGGAGCAATGTGACAAATGTGATCTTAAATGACCCTGAAGAAATGGTTACAGAATTAAAATATCTCAAAGAACATGGAAATGCGCTAATTGTAACGAATGTCACTTCATACTTAGACCAATGCTTGTTTGAACCAGGTCGAAACAACTAAATCCATTGAAGGAGCGGACCTTGAAAAGCTCATGCAAGTAAATCTATTGGACATTATAGATATTTTATGAGCACTACTTCGAAAAAAAAGATTACTAAAAGTGCTAAAGTTGATGTCGTTTTCGGTTATCGGACGTATGTAAAAGGCGAACTTTATGCAGATGAGGAGAAAAACAAGGTTTTTGTCAACCATAAGAAATTTAGAAGCGAATTAGAAGATGCATTGTACACTGGAGTGAGGATAAGTAACTCCTCCTCCTACGCAAAAAGAGAACTCATATAATTTCTTTTCAAGCTGATAAATTAGCCGTGATGGCCGGCGTTATTGGAGAATTTGACCTTCAGAAGCTGCTGACTGATAAGATCGTAATCATTATTTGGATATTCTTTTGTTACAATTCTTTTACATTACAGGAGAAGATGATTTTTGAAAGTGCGTTGAGCCTCTCTAACGAGGTTTTCACGCCGATTATTGTGGATTGCACCGATTACTCAGTAGAAGATGCACTTAAGTTGGTCGATGTTATTGATTTCAAGCCATTTCCCAATGCGAAAATTATTCTTTGCAGTCCAGTAATATTCCGACATTATTTTCTCGCGTTAACTAGGTTTTTCAGAAATTGCAATCGAAGCAATCGATTAACATTGAGCAACAGACCATTGAGATACGCGTTGAAAGTTCGGCCTTTGAGAAGCTCTTATCGCTTGGTTTTCATATTTGCTTCGATTACTACGCCTATGAAACACAAGTCGACTCTCTGGCATTGCTAGTGTTGCTTCTAGCCAATAAGTACCCAAACCTTGTTCTACTTTCGAACGGAATAAGATTCAAAACTCATCTGAAAAAGTATAAATTTGAATGAAGGCTTTAGGTAGCTAATCTTTCCTCAGGTATGCGAATATAGGCTATGTGGCAGTGTTAGAATTTGCGAACCAGTTGATGAAACTGGGGCTGTCGACTGATCGGATTCGAATGATAACTCACGACAATATGCTGAATTTGCTTTGCTGGTGGAAACCTCTTAAACCAAAAGAAGAGTACATTGTTAGATGGCAATGTGCAAGCTGTCAAGGATTGTTTGACGCAGCGAAGGTGATGAAATTTTCAAAGAATGGTGTTGATTTTTGCTCTCCAAAATGCCTCAGAGCCTACACATTTTAATTCATCATCGGAATGAATTTAGAAAATTTGCAACAATCTAGGCTTCGTTGTATTGTAAATACCAATAAAATATGAAATTATGAGGCTTATTCTTGTTTCGACAATGAACAAATCGAGTATTAAAAGAAAAATAAAACTGCGATTTCAATTATAAAATGTAGTAAAGAAATGACGTGAGGAGTTGCTAGTATTTAGAAGACGTTGTCATTTGGTCTCAAGGCGTTGAGTCCCACTAACGTGAAAGCTCATAAGTTCGAGTGAACATTTAATAATGAAATTTTTATGATTATCTCATCTGAGTATCAGAAGTGTCTCAGAGGACGTTAAATTGTAACTGACCTCCTGTCTGATGACAAGAAGTTCGAATTTCACGATTTCTCACGCGGCTATAGACAATGCGTTTCATGATATGCGTTTGAGTTGTGAGTCCGGAGTCGATTTGATGTACTTGTTCGGTTTGGCTGGTAACAATCTTAGCCACCACTAGCTATTCAATTGATTCCTTTATTCTCACTCGAATCTCTAGTATGAAGGTTGAGATCCTAATATTACTATTTTGTAATTGATCTGGGTATTTGATCATTTTAGTCTAAAACTTTACACGGAATGCTCTGCTTATAACCATCGGGATCAAAATGCTCAGAATAGAACACAAATAATTAGTATTTCGATCATCAGCGTTCATAGATTCATATTCTTATCCTACCATGAAGATCTCTTATTGGTTTAAGCTAATAATGATGGTTTTTAGAAACAAATCAGAAATCACTTTTCTTCTCGGCATTAAAATGGTGTTATGTGCATTTTTTTTTTTGAGAATCTCGGAATCAATCAAACCTGGTCGTTTTATTCCGTAGCACTTTATTCTTTTTTCTCACACTTTAAATTAAAGAGAATACATTCTGAAAGATATAATAAAAAAGATATTTACAACTATCAAATCGAAATCATATGGAGAAATCATCAGAGCTCACTGAATGTAATGCTCCAACAAGTTCGTCTCCAAATGATCACCCTCACTTTTACTCTAGTATTGAAAGAACTTAAAGCTGCCCTCAATTCCAGAGGTGCGACTACCACCTATGCTCTAGGCAGAGCGTTTAAGAACATGGATTCCTATGACGGCAACAAAAAAGTTGACAAGAACGAGTTCTTCACGGCTATGAAAGAATATGGCCTAAACCTGACATCAAAACAAGCTGACGTATAGCAATATTATTCTGCGTTTCATCTCACATTCATTAGACGTTGATGAAATGGCTCGATAAGGATGGTGATGGTTTTATCAATTTCGACGAATTCATTGCTGGTGTCAGAGTAGCCTTTTTACCTTTAATTTAGTCTTTCAACTAAAAAATTGTTACAGGGAGGCTTGAACCCCAAAAGACAAGAAGTTATTGACCAAGCTTTCAAAAAGCTTGACAAAGATGGCAGCGGAACAATTACTATCGCTGATCTTAAGTACTTATTCACTTTTTAATACAAAATTACTCATGAACTTTCACGCATAGAGGAGTATACAGCGCAAAGAACCATCCTAAAGTGAAGAGTGGAGAATTGACTGAAGACGATATTTTCAGGCAGTTCCTCAATTCATTTGGCGATAAAAATCTTGATGGAACCATCACCAAAGCTGTATGCTTATCTTATACAACCCTTTCTAATTTATTTTCACAAATTAGGAATGGAACGACTACTATGGAGCTCTTAGTGCTTCAGTTGACAATGACGAGGAATTCGTCTTGATAATCAAGAACGCCTGGAAATTGTAAAGAGACTTATAATAATAAAACATTGAGAACTATTATTGTGTTGGTTATCTGACCTCTATTGGGTTTTAGATAATAAGTCTTTGTGTCTTTAATTCTTGCACAGATTGAATCATTCAGACATGGATTAAATAAATTGCCAGATATTTTGAAATTTGAATTATTGAAATCTCATAAACCTACACAAAAATGTACCGCAATGTCCTTGAGCTCATCATGCAGTCGGAAAACACTGACAACCATAAGTATTTAGCTCAGCTGATGCAGACGCAGAATATTTGGTTCGAGTTCAAATCATGCATTGACAAACTACTTGAGCAAAACGTCATTGGTATCTTCATATCCTATCAGTTCATTTATTGAGGGATATAATAGAAAAGAATGCAAGAGACCTCTGGATCGAGCTTGGAAAATCATCAGATGGACTGATCCCTGTTGCATTGGACTACTATAAGGGTAAATAGCACGATGATTGAACGAATTAACGATCTTTTGTTAGAAAATTTGAGCAAATTAATTTCAAGCAAAATCAAGCCGAAATTTTTTTCAATGCTACAAGGACCAAACGGCGACTTGATCCCAGAAGCTGTCTTCGACGCATATAAATTTGTTTATTCGATATTTATGAAACACACTGAGTTTGTCCGCAAATGTTTGGCACTGCAAGATCACATTGAACTTTCTGAAGTGATGAAGTCTTATGACATTGAAACCAGGCTGATAAATCTCTTTAAAATCGAGATTTTCGAACTGCCTCAGATGCTAGAAGTTTTTAATATATTCATTTCAAACGAATATGCCAAGTTCAGATTCCTGATCGCTCAGAAATTCAACTACCAGCATATGGATTTGATCTTTGAATACATCGGCCAAGGTATACGATTCCTCCTTCGAAAAAATTTTTGCTGAACCATTTCTTTCAATAATAGGAGCAGAGACCGAGTCGAATTCTGTACTATTTAACGAAAAGGTAGCTAATTTCTACTTTGCTCAACTAAAGCGATGTGATAGGTCGCACAGTATATGATGAAGATGGCGAAAGATTTCATGATCAGCGAGAAATTAGAGGCAGCGTTACATCAGTTCCTAATGCAGGACATTGACAGATGTTTTGAGTTCTTTATTGAGAAATCAGACTCAAATAGTCCGTTCCTCAAGCAGATACTGCAATATAATCAAGAAATTCTCCAGCTGTTCCTCCAGAAATTTTTTATAGAACCGCAACTAGAAGCACGCAGCAGTTTAACAACAAAGCAAGGTTCTCCTCAAGAATTGAGATTCCATGAGATCATGAAAAAGCTGGACCATCACATCCACGAGAGTTTCTGTGTGCACCAAGCGAAAAATTTATTCGAGGTGGTGGTGCATTTTGAAGCGTATGAGATAAATTTGAATCTTATTGAAGAGGTCAGAGATGCGCTTGAAAAAACAAATAGAGTAAATATTCTTGAATATCCAAATGGAAACTGATTAGATATTTTTTCTGTAGTTGATGGACTTTGCTGATTCATTCAATAAATCAACAAGTTCTCGACTGTTGATTCCTGGTGTGCCAACATATAACATAATTACTTGCTTTATCAACACGATCAAGATACTCCAAGTGATTGATCCTTTGGGACTGATCTTTGGTATGGAAAAATTTTGAGCTTACTGTTTAACTCAACTTTTTCACAGATTTGGTGATTAACCAGATCAAAAATTATTTATTGGAACGTAGTGACGCTGTAAGAGCGATCATAACAGTTATAACTGAAGATTCGTAAGAAAAACTAAACTTATCAATGAGCTAATTGGAACTGCGGTTGTTAGGGAATCTTATACTAAATTGAACCAAGAATCCGTTAAAATTCCAACGAAAATGAGCATGGAGAATGACAAAGAAGAAAGCTCTAGCGATGAAGAAGAAGATCACGTTGATCGCTGGCAAATTATGTCCGTCAAGCACCCTAAAGAATCTCGACAGCTTGGTAACCTAACCTCAATTTGTACATTCTTTGCTGAAATGTTTCCTCTGTTGAAGATATCAAGTACAAGCAAAGCGATATGGTCACGCTTTTGGTGAATCTTTATGGTTCAAAGGAGGCTTTCTTAACAGAGTACCAAAATATGCTGGCCGAAAAGCTTGTAGGAGGCAAGCCTTACAATCTCGATGAGGAGACAAAGAATTTAGAATTGCTCAAATTGAGGTTCGGAGAGAGTCTGCTTCAAAACTGCAATATTATCGTCAAAGATGTCAGAGAGTCCAGACGTATCAATAACAACGTCCACACCACGAGCCAGAGTTCAAAGACCTTGATGAACCGCTCATTCATTCCATTTGAGAAGCTTAATACCACCTTTATTTCAAAAGGATACTGGCCAATCGATTACAGCACAGAAACTCTCAAACCACCAAAACACCTCCAAGAAACTTTCGATGAATATGCTAAGAAATACTCAGAGATCAAGGATTTGAGAAAGGTTGTTTGGCATCACACTATCGGATACGTTGATATCACAATCAGCTTTGATAACGGCGATTTCAATTTCAAATGCTTGCCTGCTCACACAATTGTATTGTCTTACTTTGATGAGAGATGTAAAAATAGTCTCTTGTTACCAGATTTGAAACTTAATGGCTATTAGACTATAATGAGAAGAAAGGAGAGGGACTGTCAATTGAAACGTTAGCTTCCGAATTAGGCTGCTCCACCAACTACATCAAGCAAATTATGACATTCTGGGTGCATAAGGGAGTGGTGAAAACCTCCAATTCTGTTCCTGGCCTGAAGAGAGGATTATCGTATGGATTCTCGAATTCCGAGAAGATTGATACTCAAGATTACACTTCGATACAGTATTTCCCTGTCAAGATATATGAAGCAGCAAAAGAAGAGGGTAATTAAATGCTCGTAATGGGCGGAAATATAATATTATTATTTTCTTTAGAATGGGACTTACATGAAGATTTTGAGAGTGAACTTACAAAGGGAGGAAACAGTGCGAAAGGAGAAGGCGCCCAAACAAATGTATTATATTATATCCTGTCTAAAGTTAATTATTCTGATGTTAGGTTATCGAAGGACTTATTTTGTCGATGCTGAATACGACTGGGCCTAAGACCGCAGAAAAGATTCATAACCTTCTTAAAACCGTTTATAAAACTGACGTTCCTTATCATTTTACAGAGGGTCAGACTAAAGAGATACTCAGAATTATGGTTTCGGTAAGGAGTCATCGATAAGCTCTTTCTCTAACATTTTGTTTTGTTTACAGAAACAAAAGATATCTTACAATGGAGAGTTTTATTCGGCAAAGATTTAAGAATTTGATTCATTTATTTCATAGTGCATTCACAGTTATCAAGGGTTTTATGTAATAGTACTTCTTACATCATAGAATCGAATTTGTAATTGAGAAAACCGCTTTATCAAAAGAAAATATTAACTAGAAAGGTGTTGATTGTTCTACATGAGACCTGTGCATGGTGATTGAGAAGATGTGTAACTGGAGAGATAGTCTAAAAAATTACTTTGATTATTTTCATCGTTTCTTCGGAGTTAGTAGAGTAGCTGTTATTTGACAGAAATATAGAAAAAATACTTCTGCAAAGTTATTCTACACTTGCGAATACTATGCTTCTATCGACAAAAGTAAATATGAGGAATGAAAAAGTTTATTTAGTAGAGAGAGGTCAGCACTTATTAGTTTTTTACTCTTAATAGTACTATAAACTAGTAAAAGGAGTAAAAGTTATAAAAAGCAATGGGAAAGAAAATTATAAATATCCAGAAATAAATAAAGACGAGAGCATGAAGTGAGAACACATGTAAAAAGAAGTATCAAACAAGATATAATATTGATTGAAAAATATTGATTACAAAGCCTACTGTACTGGTAAACATTCGATTTGCTATTCTATTCAAACTCATCAATGATGTAATGAAATGGGTGGAATAACTGATTAAAAAACTAGTTCAATTTATTACTGCATTAATGCATTAACGTTTGATTCGAAACAACATATTGAATATTTGGTCTTTTCAAGATCCGATTTGTTTGCGCAAGAGCAATAGTGATGACAACTTTGATAATTCGGGTTATACCTCCTTTTTCAAATACGAATAGAGGAAACCAACTGCTGCAGCAAAATTTGACTCGTTTAACTTTTCTCCTTTGTGAAGTGACTTTCTCTTAAATCTTGATTTAAAATCACTGCTGCTCAACAGGGCATTCCTCTTTCAGAGAATATTGATATGTTATTTATTAAATCTTTCGACCTGTGTACCTAGTAGCAAATCCTTTATATGTTTTTTTCTTCTATGTACATAAACCACAGAAAGCATGAAGACGTGGTCCATACAAAAACAAGAAACTTAAATCAAGTCTAAAGTAACTTTTAAGAGAACATTTTATTCTGTACTCGGTCCTTGCAATAAACAGCGAATAGGTAAGGTTCTGCGCTCTTTCCAGCATTCTCTTTCGCTAAATCAGCAGCTTTTTCGAAATATTTCACTGAATCCATTATCTGATTCACCTCTTCGAATCCTTGTCCTAACGATATGTAGATGTTAAAAAGTTTAACCCAAGGAAACTCTTTCGTTGAGGTTGCAATCTCGAGCGCTTTCAATAAAACGTTGTCAAATCCTCTACGCCGATCTGGCAGCCTTATTTGGTTGCTGCCGATATTCGTAAGAAGCGTGGCCTCATCAACAGGATGTAGCTCGTCAGACTTTTTCAAACTCTCATAAAGTTCACTAAATAATTGCCAAGCCTTCTCATATTGTTGTGTGTTCTCGTATTGATAAGCTAGATTGGTTTTGATAGAAATTGTATTAGGATGATCCTCTCCGTACTCTTTGACATATATATTGTAAGCCTTTGCCTGATATACAACAGCTTTATCGAATTCTCCTTTCAAATGGTATGAAACACCCAAGTCGTTGCAAGCTATACCCATCAGATGATGATCCTCACCATACAATTTATCCACGATTGCCATCACTCGCTCTCTATACGAAAGGCTTTCATCATATTTTTTCAAATGATCGCAGACGACAGCAAGATGACTCAAAAATTGAGGGAGGAGTGGCTCGGCTTGAGGGGCTTTTTCGATGTGCTCAAGGCACTTTTTGAGAAGACTTTCCGCTTTTTCGAACTCACCCATTGAAGAATATGCCTGGCCCAATATCCCATGCATTTCTGCAATTGAAAAGAGCACATCTGGTGTCTTGTTGGAGATGCCTTCAAGTAAACTAAGGACCTCTTCTCCATATTCAATAGCTTTTTTGTAGTCTCTGTTTGATAGGTAAGACACAGCCAAATTAGCTTTGCAATCTGCCACTTTAATCGGTTCTTTGGACAGATGTGCATATTTCAAAGCAGTATCGTACCTATTTATAGCTTCAGATAGGTCTCCTATCTGCTCATATAATCTTCCTAGCTGTGTGTAACTCTGAACAATCATCGCATTGTTTTCTGGGAAAAGTTTGAGGGTGACATCAACTAGTTTAGTTGCATGGTCAATGGCTTTATCCATATCGCCCAGGCTTTGATAGATCTGCGATAAGATGCTGTGAATTCCAAATATCTCATTAGAGAGAGAAGTGCTTGGATGCTTTTTCCGTAGTTCCAAGGCTTGAACAAAATTTTTCTCAGCCTCACCGAAATTATTATTCTCATAGGCTTCCTTGCCGGCTTTTTCAAGCTTGAGCGCTTGGTTAATAGTTTCTGAGACATTGTCCGTGCTAAAATGATAGTTAGGGAGGAAATGGAGTTGAACTTGTTGATGCACAGGATTGAGGTAAATGAAGCTGCTCTTGGATGCGAGCTTGGCCGCTTTCGCAACTACGAAAAATGGTTTTTTGCCGATGGCCTGCAAAAATATCTTCTTGATCATATCGAGTATTTTAAATTATTTTTCCTGTTTGTAGAGCAGTCCTTCTTAGTTCCGATTAAATTTTGGGCAGTCTGTCAAATTTGGAAACGTAACACAATCCACCCGGAAATTATTGAATTATCTTATGTTGATATGGCGATGCAAATTTCGATTAATTACCAATGTAATAGGTTTTCAAGCAGCCATTATTAGGAATTGCAATCAATAGTTAGCTATTTAAGATTGGGGTTTTTTATTTGGGTGGAAAATTATACATTCAATGTAATAAACTCAGATATTTTTCTCTGCGGCTAACCTAACAAAAAAGAAGGAAAAACTTTTCTTCTAAGTAGGGATCTGTGGAATAGAGAAAGATTTATGTAATGTGTATCTCCTGAGATTCGAAAATTTGATTTATGATGTTTGTTAGGATTTTGAAAGACTTTTTATCAGCCTAATGCTTGAAATTGTCTTCCTGCATGCAGATTAGCTCAAAATATGAGGATAAACGAGCGTTTGTACAGCAGCAGCGGCATCAAATTATTATTTCAAGAATGTCAATTACTACAGTTGCCAAAAAAAAATTATTCAGAAATCTTCAGCCTGACGTCAGGAAAACACCATATGACCTAAAGCTCTACAAGAGAATTTTATAAACTTGACCACAGGATCATAGTTTTCAGAGTGTGGATCATTTTTTCGAAAATCCATAAATGTTTGTACATAGAGACAAATTCGAATAAAAAAAAGAATTTTCCAAACAATGGGAGAAACAATTTCAAAAGCGTTTGGTACAGAGAATAAGAAAGAGAAAATAATTTTGATGCTTGACCTTGATGCTGGAGGAAAAACAGCAATTCTCTGCAAACTTAAAATGGAAGAAGGTGCCATTGAGCTGCCGACATCAGGATTTCGTGTTGAAACAATTAAATATAAGGACGAAGAATTCGTATTTTGGGACATCAGTGGGCAAACAAGGCTTAACCGAGTTCTCTGGAGACACTACTACGCGAATACTCAAGGGATCATTTTTGTAGTGGATTCCACAGACAGAGATAGAATTGAAGAGGCTAAAGAAGCCCTTCAAGGAGTGCTTAATGATGAGCTACTGAAGGGCATTCCT
>ENA-UOUE01001889-UOUE01001889.1-compost-metagenome-genome-assembly--contig:-NODE-1889-length-11473-cov-12.821604_pt1 | contig 11473 bp, 9 predicted proteins | sample MGYA00238146_ERZ747223 | MGnify/ENA primary metagenome ERZ747223 (study PRJEB28781, sample SAMN06268865) | compost metagenome | isolation source: single cell | place: USA: California, Emeryville, Joint... | reverse complement strand
AGACATGAAACTTTTCCTCTCCTCATTAAATATGTCAATTATGCTTGTTTCTAGTCGGAAGTACTTCATAAATCAGTAAATCCCAATTAAAATCAGTAATCTGCGAAGTTTTTAATCTTTGAGTCATCAGCATTCCACTATGTTTAACCGGAATAATCCCATGCGCTTGCTAGTCACAACATTCATTTTGTTGAATCTCATTCAACTCCAGTCTGCTCAGACAATAAATGTCACTTTGAACTATCGTGAAGGTGAAACAGGGACTATCTCAATCCAAAATCTCACAAACCGATCCAACTGCTACTTTGATATGCCAAACGACTCAAAGATGTTGAAAAGTCAAAACATCCAGCCTCTGACGAACCTTACAGTTTGGGGTGTCTATAACGAAAATGAATATGCCATGATATGTTTTAATGAAACCTACTCCAGGAAATGCAATTTTTATCAGATTGCAAACGAGTCTGGCTTCGTTTATCATGATATTCTAAGCAACAAGACCTCTGTTGAGCAATTCCTCCCAATGCCGAACGACCCTATGCAATACTATCCAGTAGAGATAAGGAAACTTCAAGAATACACTGCTTTTGAAACGAGATCAAAAAATAATGAAACTTCAGGAGTGTTCTTGCTTTCCAATTCTCAACGAGGAGTCTTTATCAACCTCCTCTTCCCATTCAACTTTACAACTCTTTTCAGATCGAGCCCTTATTCTTTGTTATCAGTTCCGACTAGTAACCCCAAGAGCAAGATACTGTTGGTATGGCGGAGAGATTATGTGAGCCAAATTACTGGTAGCGACATCGCAGCAGCTTGTTTGTTTGAGACAACGACTAATTCCACAAAAAACTGCACAGGAAATGATCTTGTGAGTATAAAATTTGGTGCACTGGGACTTGAAAAAGTATATATCCGCGCGATGGAAGTAGATGTTTCGAGGCCCCAAGTTGTCTATGTATTGTCTTTAGGGACGTTCTATGCATTTCAAATAACAGAGCTAAATCTGCCTTGGAATCTCTTGGGCAATCTGAGCCTGACCCCCTCCAGCTACAATTCGTACGAATGTCAAATGAAAAAGGTTATGAATTATGTAATCATTTACTGCCCTGAAGGAAAACTTTCAAGAATCGATATATCAGATGTGAATAACCCAAAGCTTGTCGACGAAATTAAATTAACCCCAGAATGGGTTGAATTTGGGACTGGCCGTTTCTTGTACTTCTTCAAGCGGCAAGAATACAAAGGTTGTGAGGTCTTTGTTTATGACATTCTCTCGAAAGAAATTTCTCTTCGATATCATAAGTTAGTGCCGTCGATGCCCTCCTGTAGTTCACGATCTCTGACTTCCTTTGCCCTTAACGAGTCCGCTGAGGTATTCGGAGTTTATAAAGGGAAGGAATTGAATTTTTACAAGATACCTAAAGAGCAAACACTCATAGCAAGCATACCACCTACTGTCCGAGCTAGAAACGTTACAGAATGTACTGACACCCAGTCCCCTATCTACGAATGTGCATATGCTCTCTCTCTCCAATCTTATTGCGGTTTAAACCCTGAAGGTTTGACTTTGAACCTCAAGCTGAGAATAATGACTCCCATCTACCCTGTAGCAGCATTGTCGACTGACAACAAGACTAGTGTAGCAACTTTTAGACCATCAGATCTGTTCACAGGACCTATCTTCAATATGAAAGCCTCATTAAAGCCTGGCTACTCCAACTATAATTTGGCAATGTTGGGACTTCTAGACAAGACCATATTCTCTCCAGGATCATACAAATTTCCAGTCATTTCGATGACACAATATCAAAGCAAGATTTACATTCTGAGTGGCACTCGTAACTCATCACTCTATTTTACGTATACCAATTTAGATAACCGAACAACGAGCAGCGATAGGCTTCAAGACCATTCAATCACATACGAGTTGAATTTGAGCAGTCTTTCAAATGTGACTGTGGAATCTTGTACAATTTCACCTCTTGAGGTTAAAGCATCGAATGTCAGCTTCTTTCTGAGCTGTCCAGTTATTGGCTTGCAGAATACGTATATCGCATTTGCATATTACTCCCTAAATTCTGAAGGGAAGGTCAAGAGTATATTACAGACTGAGCGATTCTCTTCTATTCTCCCTCCCAAGAATCGCCTTGGAGAAAATCTGCTAGTTACTGTCTCTAATCCACAACCTGATGGTGAAGGAAGCTTCATTAAGAGTATGCTCTTCGATCCAGAACAATCTGGAGTTCTCCCAAATGAGACAAAATTCGAAGCTAATTACTCTTCAATTGGAAGTTATGATGACGACGAACATCCATTTTCAAGAACTCCAATTAATACCACAGGAATTCTCAGCTATGATCTGTGGTCTTATAATTATTCAGATTACTCGTGGCTCAAATTGTATTCATATGTGGTGGTTGCTCTTACTCTCGATCAACAGCTGATACTATCTTTTATCGGAGAGTCCATATCTATCGGCCGGGTTTGGAAACTAGAAAACACATCTTTCTTCCAAAAGGACAAATCCAATGGAGAGAAGCCGAACTTCGTTAAGGTGAGATGGTCTGAGAGTAGCTGCGGCGGGACTCCAAGACCATCCTTTATGTTGATTTCTGCTAATTTCTACGCATACCTGATCGAAGCGGATTATCTATTTTATGCTGCAAGTCCAATCATAACTGTATTGAATACATTTACTTACTATCCTGGGTATTATCCACTTGAAGTTAGATATGACTCGTGCACTAATATGTTGATTACCTACGCTAAGAAGACAAAAACAAAAGATGACGGCAATGCGACGATTCCAGCTCAGCAGAATAGCAGCAATTATAATACCAGTGATGGATGTGCTCTCATGGTCTACTTCACGAATAACTCAAACGCCGCAAGCATAATTGACACGTCTACTATCAACGACAATATTTCATGCCCAGCCAACAGCATATCGGGTGCACCTTTTCTGTTCGGAAAATCTTATAATGAAGGATTATCCCTTGTATTCTTATCAAATACGACCCTTCACACAAGATATGCAAGGCACTATTGCCTTGTGAATGTGACTTCCCCTAAAAATATTAATGAATCAGTGGATGTGATTGTGAACGGATCGAACAGTTTCTACTCTGCAGAGTTCAGAGGGCTGTTTAATGTTGCATTCATCCCACCAAAGCCATCACTACAACCATCATCAGTAAGCTGGTGGATTGTCGCTGGTGTTATAGTTCTGATAATTCTCGTTTTGGTGGCTGCTGGAGCTGCAGCTGAGAGAAGAAAGTACCTGAAACGTGTTGGATATCAAGCAGCAATAAATGAACCTGACAATCATTATCAAAATCTCAGAGATTCGAAGGAGGTCAAAGCAGATATAACTGCTTTTAACATCCACGAAGCTAACGCAAATAAGAACATAGTTCTTTGATCTATAATTTTAATTGATTATTCTCCCAGTTGTTATCCCAAAAAATATTAGAATGCACCTTAGATGCTAGCAAAAAGGAGAAAAACTGAATTAAACCTGAGATGCATAATTAAATCCTTAATAAAAAAATCATTAAAGCTCTAATAATAATAGCCATAACACACATATCTCAAAAGAATCTTTCGGCTGTGCTTTACTGCCTTCTTTTTTGTTTTCGTCTGACTCTTTATTAATAATTTTTTGGATATCTAATTTCATCTCATATCTTCACGAGCATAAATTCGCAATTTATTTCAGGTTTTTATTTGACAATTTTTCTGAGCATTTGAAACTATCATCTCGATCAGGGAACATAACACCATAGCAGGATGCCAAAAACCTACATACTGACAGTTAATAGATGCGAGTTTGCTCCCGCTTATGAGGTTCCAAAACAGCACAACGTGTATTGCATGCTTAAAGTTGGAGATATCATCGCAACAACAACAATTGCGGAAGATTGTGGAAAATACCCACACTGGAATGAACAATTTCAACTAGATAGCTTCGGGACAGAACGATCTCTCATCATCGAGGTCTATGAATCACCCAAAAAGAAAGGGAAGGACATACTCCTCGGCAGAGGAGCTCTTGAGATCTCCACATTAGAGTCTAAGCACGGTAAGGGCTCTTGGATAGATTTCACAGCTCAAAACAAGACAATTGGTACGATAATCATCGGCTGCGAGCACAAACAACGTGAGATAGAGTATCCCAAAGGCACTATTGATATGATAAAAGCGTTGCCGCTGACAAAAACTACATCTATGGATCTAGACATGAAAAAGAAGGAGCTCCCTTCGCTTGAGTTACAGGACTGCAGCAAACAAACACGTGATCAAATGAAACTTTCTAAAAAGAAAGCGTCGAGCGGTGGAGGCGTTAAAGGGGTTTTTAGTAAATTATTTGCGTCGTCGTCGAATAAACAGACGCAGGCTAGCAAAAAGTTTGAAGAGAGCAAATCGAATGGAATGAAAATCTCAAAAGGCGAAGTCAATAATGAAAATGTAAATCCAAGAGAATATGATCCAGCATTAACAGAGATAGATCTGCTCGCTCAGCCCGAGGATTATGCACGTTTGCTTTTAAAGGAGGATCCTGTAATGATAGGAGATGATGATATTATACCCATTGATCAATCTGCTGATGTTATCAATGAATTGGACACGACAAAAATGGCCTTAAAATCTTCGAAGTTTAAATAATCTACTCTTTATTCTTGATTTTTAAGCCTAGTATTTTCAATTGCCTTATTTTCTTCACAGTTTTTTTACCAATTCTTCATTGAGTAGATTATGAATTCATTAAGCCCTTCAATTGATCCTTGTGTTACTGCTTGTGAAAAATGCTTCCTTGCTTATTTTTGCAATTTATCAGCTCAATTAATCCCCTTAGCAGTCTCTTTACTGCAGAAAAGAACCGCCAATATCCTTTTTTTCTCACATGCCTAATTTTCCTGTTTTTATCATTTTCAATATCCATAAATTATCACGATATTCGTAATGAAAGCTTTATAGTCTTAAGCCACACAAATGACGTTAAGAGAACAAAACCACAAAAATGAATACGTTTTTCTCGAGATTTTAGTTGTCTATCTAAATGAGTAATAATATATCATTATAATACGACCTTGGCATTGATTTTCATCTCAGTCATAGATATCTCTTTGGTCGTACTATGCTCATTGCTTGGACCTTCTTCAATCTTGTCTAATTCTCTGCCCAGCGTCTCAAAAGGCAGCAAAACCGACGCGACGGTCGCAGCGCCACACATTAGCCCAAACAGAAGGAATGGCGTCTTAGGAGCTAGATCTAAGCTTGGCAACACAATCCAAGGCATCAGCACTCCACTGAATCGACTGACGCCTGAGCATAATCCAACGCCCGTGACTCTGTTACTGGTGTGATACGCTTCAGAGGTGTACAAGTAAATGAACGCGAAAGTAGAATTGGCGAAAAATTTCGCGCCGAAGACCAAGAAAGGGAATCCCCAGCTTCCTACGAAAAAGCTGAGACTTAAACAAACCGCGCCTCCAGCAAAGCAGAGGATAAGCGAGTTCTTTCTTCCAAAACTCTTATGGTCGACCAGTAGATAGCAGAAGACATACGAGGGAATTTCCCCGAGAACGGAGATAAAGACGTCCGTTATCGATGCACTGTCAATAGCCTGGGTCGAATCTAGCATAACCAGAGTCATCGGATAGACATACACGATCCCGTAATAAACAAAACATAAGAGGAACCACATAGGAATGAGGTGGGAAGTGAGTTGAAGATTTGCGCCTAGGAAGAGCGCAATATAGCTTGTTTTTTGGGTTTTAAGTTGGTGCTTTTGGTCAGAAACCCATTGCTTGACTTGCTCTTTTTCCAATTCGGAAATTTGTAAATTTTCTGTGGTTCCCTTGTTGATTTGGTACATTTTATTAAGGATCGAAAAGCCGAGTTCAGAGTCACTGAAAAATGCGAATCGAGGAGTTTCCATGCTGACAAGGAGGAGGATGACGAACGCGATGACACCTGGGACCGTGACTAAGACAAGCATGAGTCGCCAATGGGAGTTGTCGTACATCACGATAGCAACGATACCGCAGGCAAACATTTCGCCTAACGTGAAGAAAGCCTGAGCAAACACCATCATTCTCCCTCTGTGCTCGGTGGGAGTGATCTCGATGATGTAACCCGAAGAAATTGGAATCAGCACGCCAGCTGAAATACCAAAGAAGCCTCTTGAAATAAGCATAAATGTAAAATCAGGCGACAATGCCGAGAGTAAGCAGAGTGCGAGTGTGAACGCCAAGCTTCCCATAAAGACTTTTCGTCTGCCATAGAGATCAGTAAGAGGTCCAGCGAAGAAAGAGCCAATTAGCAACCCTCCAAAAATCGCGACACCGATAAGTCCGACTTGCGCTTCAGATAGCTTCCAAATGTCGACCAGAACAACATTTAAGAATGAAATCGCGATGAGTTCAGCTCCATCGCAGAAGTAACCAATAGTAAGTGCGGTATAAACAAGATATTGATACTTGCCGACTCCAACTTTATCCAAAAGATCATCTAATGTTGCTGGTTTGTCGGACCTTGTAGTAGCCTGCAAAGAAATCTCGTTCTGAGAAGTGAAAATGTCAGTATCCATCGTCTGTTTTGATGATCTGGACGCTGTATCGTCGTTAAGCTGGACGTCCAAAGTGGACATATGTTAGTATGTTAGTATAGTTTCCTTACGAAGTAAATTATTTATTTTTAGTTACTACATTTGAATTAAAATTTCGAAAGGTTCAGCGCTGAGCTAATAAATGGCTCAAGCTATTACGGAGGTTAAGGAGCTAACTTTTCAAACTAATCATTCAAAGCCAATCATCGACGAAGTAGCTGACCTTATGAGCACGTTCTAGTTCGACATTGAGTTGAAAGTTGATAAAAATTAAAATTAATGATTGCAGTAATTGCGATTGATAGAGGAGGCATTCTCTTATTCGAATCTTAACTAAACCTCCTACATGATAGCCTCTTGCTAATACATGAGGTTCATCTGCATAGATATGTAATAAAAAGCAAGGAGTCATTAAAAAGCTGCAGAGCTACAGTTTTTTTCATTAAATAGTCTTGAAACAGAAATCAACCTGGACAGAACACAAGGTTGACCTAACGTTTGTTAATACTATAGGAATGGTCCTTTGCTAGATGTTTTGCTTTCTTTTGTGGTTATACGAAGCCAGATTAAAATGCATGAAAGATTTATCAAAATCAATAAAACTCAGGAGTTGAATTGAGAAAAAAAAAGTTTTAGTCTTTGAGTTTTCAGATTTTAAGGCAATTAGGCATATTCCATATCCTATTTTTGTAAGAGAATCGGAGCTGGTGCAGATATCCGATAAAAAATTAAAATGGGAAACTCACATGGTGCCAGCTTTCGTCAAGTTCAAAAGCAACTCTGGTTGAATTGCTTCCTTTTGATTTATTCCAAACTGAGACATTATTGAATACAGTCATGAAAAAGCGCAATCCCTACTAAGCAACCTGACTCTATTCGCGTATCTAGAGAAGAATTTTGAAGAAAAATAATGTAAACCTAATTAAATAATGTTCGAAAATTTTGTTAATTCATGAATTTAACGAATAAATTCAATACAGGGTTGCTTCTCTGTGTAACTTAGGAAGGGTCAAAAGTAATATTTCTTATTAAATTGCTGCGGTACGCCTGAATGGAAGCCTTTTCTCGACCCAGTGAAAGACTCCGTGAGGCTATGTGATAATGTTATCAGTTATCGCTTATGCGAACTCTATAAAGTTTATCAAAGCATTAATGAGCCTTATGTGTACAAACATAATGCCAACATCATTTGACTTCATTCGACAGTCGTTTATTGTAACTGTAAAAACAGAGTATACTGATATTTATATTTGATTTACCTTTCTTAAAAGCGTGGAAACCAGAGACTTTGAATTAAGAAATGATAAATATGTGCAATATTATAAGTCAACTCAAAAGTAAGTTAAGACTCTCGAGACAAACCTACTTTTCTCTGAAAATTATCATGGCTCTTGAAACTGCGAGCATGCATTTTCGCTTCGATATTATAACACACCTATTTATTTATTTTATTTGTCAGAAGTTTAGACATCAGAATGGATAAGATCGGTCCGCCTCAATTTAGCACTGCAGATACCCGTGGCTTAAAGGTTGCCTGGTGCTGTCGCGCTACGAATCTAACCAGTGTCTACAACCTAACGACTCAAACAGAATACCCTTCTTTTCAAGGAGCGGCAATAACTCACGATAAACTCAGAGAAACTTTTCGCTGGGCGTCTAAATTATCACACATTCCGGGTACAGATCATTTGCTCTCACTTAATTTCAAGCAGCATCATAATGGAATCTTTGGAGTCTACAATGCTATAACTCAGAAATCAATCTTCAAGTATCCTATAATTACAGGAGGTAATTTCATGAATAACCTCATCTCCCATGATATTTTAGATGTTGGCACCGGGGATGTCGCAATTAACTTCAAACGTAACCTTGCTGCTGTATTACCCATTTGGCGAAAAGCAGCTTTTCACTTATATGATTGTGGCGAAAACAAGATTATAAGAAAAGCAAAGTGGCCTTACGGCCCAAAAGGTGGAAACAAACTGTTCCAACAGTTCAATTAATCCCATTTGCTTTGATCAGAACCCATTGAAGGCTTGGATTTCAATCCTGAAGGAACAATCGCGATCACTTTGGATGCTGCCTCCGCTTTAACTGCAATAGAAGTTGACACAAACAAGGAATTATTTTCAACAAGACTGGCCGGACTCAGTAATATACATTCTTTTAGATGATATACCTACTTTTTAATATGCTAGACAGAGAATATGGTCGATGTAGATGGAATCCGATTATCGGAAGCGCTCTTATTGCTACAACTCCGTATGAAGATAGTTTACGAGTTTTCGATGCAACAAAACAACGCGAGGTCTTAGCGGTTGCAATAAAATTCAAAAATGGTAGGAATCTGCTTGTAAGACTGAAAGAGCATTGGATTTGGATTATGTAGGAGGTAACAGGTGTATAGAATGGGACAGCAGCGGCAATTTATTAGCAATCAGTGGTTTCGATACGCGCTTAAGAATTTATGACCATCGAATCGGTTCAGCAAGGAAGAAGATGTACTTACACAGCAGTAAGAAATTGCCTCAAAATTTGCTGATTTTTCGAAATAGAACACAGTGCCATCAACTGTGTGACTTGGAGTGCTGATAGTAAATTATTGGGCACTGCAGGCTCAGATTCAAAAATAAAAGTGGTTGATTTTGGCACTGGAAAAGTTCTCTACAATGCGCGAACAGCGAATTTGAGTAATTTAATGAAGTTTGTATTCGATCATTTACCTCTTGGTATAGAACAAGCTGGGTCAATTTGCTTTATGGACAAATGATAATGCTATGCTCCTCTCGCGTCCGCTCAAGAGAAAATGCTATTAAGATATCAGTAACTTGCCATGACATAATTAAACTATCAAAATGCTGCTTGCTATCCTCATTGCCAATAGGCAAATTAATTAATGTTAAAGTCTCAATTGATGATTACAATAGTTATTTAGGCCTTCAGATAGCAAATTTTACTGAGTTCGATCTTGCGGTTGATCTCGAGAGAGTTGTTAGGATTTATATAAAAATCTTTGATTCTTTACCAATGTTATTATTAATATCCGAAAAAAATTGCTCAGTCTGTCAATCTTGCTAACTTCATGTTCATATTTCTTTGCCAGGGTGTTAAGGCCTTTAACGTTATGGGTCTCAATTTCTCAACAGAAAAATTTTTTACATACATAAATACACTATCATCAAATCTTCTGGATTAGCACGATGTGCACTATGGACCAGACTGAAATAGGTCGGCATTTTTATCCTCACGAATACACTTGATTTTATAACACTAATTGTAAGTTATTAATAGATATATTTTGCTCAGTGGTTCGGTGTTCTGATGAATAAAATTGATTCACAAATTACTCCATTAGATTCTTCGGGGATAAAGGTTGCATGGTGTGGTCACACTACTAATCAAATCAATGTCTACAATCTAACTACTCAGACAACCTACCCTTCTTTTGCAGGAGCAACAGTCCACAATGGTAAACATAAAATTCATCTTGCAAATCATTTTGAATTGGTTAGGATCCACACCTGTGTTAGAACACATTCCCGAGACAGACCATCTAATTTCACTTATTAATCACGATTCTTTTGAAACAGGTGCCTTTGGGGTATACAATGCTACAACCCAGAAATCACTTTTCAATTATTCTACCATCAAAGGACGTAATCCATGAATTAATTGAGATCTATAGTTGATTTGTTACCTACCAATCGTTAGATGTGGGCACAGGCGATATTGCAATTAGCTCGAGACGGAAAATGGCAGCTTTATTGCCCATAAAAGAAAAAACCGCTTTTCATTTGTATGATTTCGAACAAAACGAGGTGATAAGAAAAGCAAAGTGGCCCGAAGGAGTAGAAGGTAAAGAAAAATTACTTATCATAGATAAAATAGACCTCTTTGAAAAATTCTTTTACTAGAATTCATCGAAGGGCTGGATTTTAATCCCGAAGGAACAATTGCCATTGCGATGAGTTATTCCACTATTTTAACTGCGGTTGAAGTTGATACCAGCAAGAAATTATTCTCTGAAAAACTGGGCACATGCTGTCAAATCTTTTTCCTTTTCATCAGAGTCTGACTTCTTCTCCTAATATAGCTAGGTTTTATAGTCGTTGCCGATGGAATCCAATTTTTGGAAGCTCTTTAATTGCTGCAACTCATACAGAAAATAATTTACAGTTATACGACGCAGCAAAGCTTCAACAGGTGGCCAGCATCGAAATTAATTTCAGATTGGGTAAACAATTGTTGATTACAGTTGTAAAATGCTGATGTTATTTTGTTGGAGGGAGTAGATGGATAGAATGGGATTGTAGCGGTAATTTGGTGGCTATTAGTGGTTTGGATCCTAGTCTGAAAGTATATGATCAAAGAAGTGGATCAATAGTTAGGGAAATAGTGTTACACAAAGGTATAAAATCCTTTGAAGGTTGTTAGAAAAACGAGATGTTTATTAGGTGGTAGTCACATCCGCTGTGTGAGATGGAATGTAGATAGCAAATTATTCGGGACTGCAAGTACAGATACCACCATACGAGTAGTTGATTTCGGTACAGAAAAAGTAATGTACAGTGGTTCAACAGCAGATGGGAGTAATTTCATAGAGTTTGTATCCGATTTTCTTATTATTGGTTTTAGGAGAAGCTTGGTCCATCTGTTTTATGGACCACTGAAGGTGTACGATTCAAACCGATCATCGATCCCAGCCAACCCTTCAAAATCATGACTAATCTATGTTTTCATATTGGTCAATCGCAATTTTGTGATATGAAAAGTCTTTATGTGTATGCAACCAGATATTGATTTATACATCATAGGCGCCATATATTATCATCACAAATAATTTTTCATTGTTACCTGCCTCTT
>ENA-UOUE01001888-UOUE01001888.1-compost-metagenome-genome-assembly--contig:-NODE-1888-length-11504-cov-6.914501_pt1 | contig 11504 bp, 10 predicted proteins | sample MGYA00238146_ERZ747223 | MGnify/ENA primary metagenome ERZ747223 (study PRJEB28781, sample SAMN06268865) | compost metagenome | isolation source: single cell | place: USA: California, Emeryville, Joint... | reverse complement strand
TAGCAATATATCTCTTAATGGATACCTCAGTTCCGCCTCAACCTAAGCACAAAATAGCCCGAAAAATGCCGTTTTTTATCATTTGCTTCATTTCTACAATCTATATTGAAAGAATTTTGGATTTCAATGTATGAATGATTTACTTTTCTTTCGAAATTATTTAAGATTATTTGGTTTTCAGTTATTAGAAGAACTCATATTATTAACAGATCAATTGATAGTACATTGGAACATTACGCAGCATTTCAAACAATTAATAGCAAGTTACCTCGAGTGGAATTTACATGAAATATTACCAATACCTGCTTTAAAAAAGTAAAAGAATATTTCCAGCTTCTTATCTCAAGCGCAAATCAGGTAATTGAACGCCTTTTTAAGCGTCACGGGTCAGAAGATTTCCTTTTGATAAGAAGTCAATCAGAGAAACACTCTCAATATGACTCTGATTATTATCAATTAAATTCAAATAATTTGAAAATTATAAAAGAAATTAGTTTGATCAATTTATTATCATAAAGAAGTATTTCAATAAACCAAAGCATGCAAAGTAGTAATAAAGTAATTGTTGCTTGTGTGATATCTCTAATATTATAGAATATATTAGTATTTATGACGTTATTATAGACGTAACAGATTACTAATTCAAGTATATCTACATCACTTTAATAGTAATTATATTATTCTATAACACCATATCAAAAGCCCTGGCTCTGATCACAAAACACATTCCAATCATATGTAGCACGAAACCTAACGATCCTGCGAAAATGATAGAACAGGGTTGCTCTTGCCTCCTAAGTGAGTATTTGATGAGTTTTCCTTTGATCAAACAGTTTTTTTTTTGGACACAAGAAAAATTGGCGATAGGTCCAAATAAGCCAATCAAAAGCCAGTATCAAATTTTATTGATATTTGACCTGATTAAGAGTTGCAAATATGGCTAATGATGATCCTTCGGCTTTGATTTTCCTTGAGGATTCACCTAATTCGTAAACCTCATAAGAATTAAGTGAAAAATTTCCATCGAACATCCAAAAAGTCAGCGCTACTGAACCGCCGACATATCCCGCTTTGAGAGTTATCATAGCGCGCGCAAAAATTAAAAAGTTCCGCATCCGGGACTCGAACCCGGGTCTCCAGGGTGAAAGCCTGATATCCTAACCAGCTAGACTAATGCGGATTTCCAAAAGCTCTTTCTCAATATTAGTACTTATATCTCGGGAAACTACTCTCTTTTCGAGTATAAAGCATTGTAGCGATTTTCCTTCCAAGCCTAGCACTCTAACAAACCATACCAACTAACAACTACTACATATGTGAATGAAGAGCACAGGTATTGTTATAAAAGGTAATTTAATGGAAATTAGACCTTAACGGATTTCAGTCGATTTCCAAGGCTTAGGTAATTGAAAAGCAATCCGTCCATGAAAATAACATTGAATCATTGAGAAATCTCTGATTATGTAATGAAAAAAAGAAAAATAAATGCAAATTTTAAGTGAATTTCTGCGGAGAGAAGCTTGACCACACAGTCTGGAACCTTCCTTCTGCAAAATTGTTTATCTTTAACGCCCTTTGACTCAACATACCCACCGACATTCTGCTTGCGATAGAATCCTATGGAAAAATTAACAAAAAGCACCATTGTTCATCTCATACCTGCATAAACGTAGGGAAAGGAGATTTAGGGTCTTTTTCTCGAGGAAGTGATCTCTCAAGCACAGGAGTTTTCACTCTAATTTAACCGTAAGACACTTGGATTTCTAATCAATGGTTTTTACCTCTCATAGAAAGGACTTTTCTCATTGTGAAACACTTTATCCGTGTCAAGGAAATTCTCATTCTTCGAGTCAGAAACAAAATGGAAGGCCTTCCTTCCGCTCATTCTCTCGAATTTAACCCCACAAGAACCCAGCCTTTTCTTTCCAAACTCAAAATCAGGAGCATAATCAGGCGAATATTCAAGGTTTTTATAAAAAGAGTTAGCTGTACGCCCTCGGCTTTTTGAGAAATCAGCTGTGCTCACACGCCTAAAGCTCATTTAGCAAAAATAGAAGCAGTTTGCAATGTACTTGGATTTCGTTGAAACAGATGGATAGTCGATATAATTGAATCTTTCGTCATGAGGATTGGGTGTTCCTTTGAAAAACCCATCACTTAAAAAAGGTTATAAAGAGAGAGCGAAGAAAGTTGCTTACCGAGCAGTCTGGTTCGCCAAGCTCACGCTGCCTTTAGCTCTCTTCTTTGGTTTATCTGGGATGGGCTTTGTCAATTCTCGATGGACAACTTCCTCGTTATCCCATTGGATGTAATCTTTTTTTAAGATATTTCGAGTGCTTTGAGTGCTTTGGGCTGTTTTTGGTCTCTCCTTAGGATAAGAAAATAATACTACCGATTTGCTGGAGAAATAACGTTTAAGCATGCGAAGTTTATAAAAGATTTACCTCTCTTGGAGAGTATAGCGAGGATTATAGCAGCCGACTGGAGGAGGCGGGTATTTTATTGCCTTAACGGCGTTTAAATATCGAGTATTTTGTACTATTCCCTTACCATAATACGATCGCGTTCTTCTCTACTGATCGTTCTACTCATTGTCTCAATATGCGGACGCGATGGAACCGTGGTTATCATGGGAGGTCGAGTCTTGATCTCGTCGCCTTCGCCTCTTTCTTTCTTGCCTTGAAGGTCTTGTTTCTAATGCGCGGTAAATACTAGTTTCACATTAATTGTTTTACATATTTCAGATTCGGGAAGGATGAAACCTTCAAATATTTGCGCTGATCATTGAGAATTTCGTCTTTTTTCTGGAAAATGATGTGTTTTTCTGTTGCGAACCTCCCGGCCTTGGAAAACATACCCATTCCACTGGGATCCGCTGAATTCATTACGAAAGCCATTGCTTTGTGGAAGTATTTTACAAAATAAAATTAATTTTTGAGATTAAGCCTGAACTCAGTATATTTTTTGATCCACCAACATCATCCTGAGCAATAACGCTCTCAATTAAAAGATTTTCAGATATCCGGCAATGAAACTGTTTCATGAGCCTGATCGAAAGTCATGGAAATGTTAATTCATGGGGATTTTAGAGAAACTTAGGATGGAGGAAGCAATTTTTTGAAGAAATTTTTCTTAAAAAACGCTAATCTGTATGTATATTCAATTTATTTACTATTATTGTTTCTTTACAACTTATTGGTCGGAACTGTAGTAACGGAAGGAGTTACTATCGCCTCCTTAATTATCAAAATAAAAACGATCGGTTATTTCTTCTTTGCGTATTTCTGCCGTAATTTTCTATCATCTCTCTGCAAATTTTCAAGCTTTTCTTTCCACGACTACAATTCATTATAATTATTCAAATCGCTTTTTTTTGAGCTATGTTACTTGACTTGAAGCGTCATCGCCCATTATCCTATAAAGCAGATCCTGTCTGCAGGTTGAATCTGAAGGTAGAACCTTCTTCAATTGATCTATCAGTTCGTACGGTCGTTGGTCTCTCATACTCCAATATCTAACAATAAAAGCTATGATAAACCACTAATATTTTTTTGGAGATTACCGTTTATTATCAATATCAAGGTATTCGAGCCAGCTGCCCTCTAATGTGGCTAATGTCTCCACAGCATGGCTTTTCTCATCGAAAGCGATTTCTTTCTTAGCGTGTTTGTCCCAGAGGTGGGCAGTGTATTCCTTTTTGACTCTCCAGATTTTTCCTCTAATGAACATTGATACAGCAACATCCAAATAGCTGCATTTACCTTGCAGTTGTGCAATCAACCTCTTTCTTCCTGCTAAATAGCCCACCGATGAGTCCTTTCTCATCTGGATAGATATGTATCTCACAGTAGAAGCCGTTCTTCTTGTCAAAGATTCTAAATTTTTTCGACCAGAAGAACCCACGTTTCCCAACAACGGTATTACAAACGGTCGCTTGAGGGAATATTGAAGACAGCTCATTGCCATCGGGGAATATAATGTTAAATCTTCCTTTCTGAGTCGCAGTGAGCGAGTTTCCTCCCATGCTTGCCTCAATATTGGAGGTACCATGGATCGTATACTTATCAGTTTTATACTAAGAAGAAGAGGAAATAAGCGTATAATAAGGCTAAATTCGTTACCATTAAGTAAGAAATTGGTGGATGATGGCTAATCTGCTCCACTACGACTGGAGTACCAGCAATATAGCCTTGGTAAGTCTCTCCAACGATCGGATTGAAAGGTTTTTCTTGCTCGCAACCCAGATGGAGTATGCTAAAATAAAAAGTGACTGCTAATTTAAACTGCTCCAACGGATCTGAGGTCTCAGCAGCCTTTTGAACGAAAATAGGCGCATACGTTATACCTTTGGCTGCGCGTTGGAGAATCGTGTCCTTTGAGAAAATATTAACCGGCAGCGACATGCTCATGATTGACTTTCCTTCAAGGATATTCCTTCCAATGCTTTTCAGGATTTGCGAAATGACTTTTTGCTGATTTTCGATCCATTCTCTGTTCAACACCTCCAGTCCGACGGTCGGGTCTCTGCGGAAGTCTGTTCCGAACAACCAGTGTCCTGATCTGTCTTCAACTTTCTTTTCTCGGAGTTCTGGAGGAAGAACTGGTTGAGGTACAGTGGGATCAACGCATTCTCGTGTGATTTTGCCGGAGGTAATGTCATCAACTCTTTGGAGAAGCTCTTTGCTGCTGTTAGATATTTTGCTGCTTGAGGATTCTTTAACGATTGCGGTTTCGTCGATTAGTTTCTCATCATCATCGTCTTCGTCTTCGTCGTCGTTCTTTGTCTCTTCATCGGAAGATTTGCTTTGGAATTTTTCTAAATACTCTCCAAAGTCCACTCGGAATTCCGGAGAAATCGTCTGCTCCAGGTCAACAGATCCGAGATTAGCGAACTGATGCAGAGTATGAAGAATGAGTTTTAAATTAGCCTCAGGAGTTGAGTCAGGGCAGTTTTCTTGAGATAACAGCAGTGTTAAGCTTGATCCTTGCTCGTTATAAGCGCCGATTTTCATTGCTGGTGGTTAAAAGCAAATAAGTTATAAATCATCGTCACCCACTCATAGTAATGTACCTGCATGATTGATTTTAACAGGGGTGAGCGGAGCGGATGTTCTCTGAATTTCCTCGCTATCATCAAGCGATTTTTCCAGAATGTAGAATTTTCCCACTGTGTTAAAAACAACGCGGGACACGAAGGTTTCTCTAGCAACGGAAATCTGTCCATAAGGCCTAAAATCCGATAAGACTATTTGAATTGAAAGTAAAATCAACTTGTAGATTCGGTGAATAACACTCGTCAAACTACTCAGCGGCAAATCTGAAATGTATTTGTTTGACTCTACGGTATCGTCCCATTTTGGTCTCGCATCAAGGTCTAAGACCAGCTGTAATCAAAATATTCCTTTAGATCCGCGCTCGATAGTAACGATTACCTGAAGAAGGTCTGTAGGCTTCAGCGTAGGATAAGTCACGAATAGCTTAAAAGCGTTGGTATTCTTATTATTTTGTAAAATCTTCACATTTTCTTTTTCTTCAAGAAGCTTCCAGTCTTCAGTCGCTTTAGCTAATTCATCTTCCTTATCTAGCCTGTTTTCGTAACAAACGTCTTGAACCCAGCTTGGAACGTCTTCCGGAGTCGCGAAAACCTGGTCTGCGGTCGCTACAAACAATCTTTCTATCTTGCTGAGTCTTTTTCCTTGGTTCTTCGTCTGAGATTTCGTTGGTGTTGGAGATTGAAGCTGGTCTTGGCCCTTGCAGTTGGATCCTTTCAACTTTTGAAGCTCAGCCTAACATCGTTGAATTTCAAATGATCGAATCGAAAAGTTTCAATTTACCAAAGCCAACATGACCTTCTCATATAATTCCTTCATAACGGCCTCGTTTTCATCGCCGATGTTATACTGGCCTTTCACATTTTTGGTTTTTGCGGTGAAACAGATGGCAAATCGTTTATCTAATTTATTCAGCCATTTTACATCGTATTCAGCGAGATTGATGACTCGAACGTCTTTAAAACTCTCATCTTCACCGAGTCTGAAGATGTTGTTGTCAAGTTCGTAATATCTCTTCCTCCACATATGCAAGTTGTCGCTTCGGCGATAGATCCATCCAGCCTTCTTGATGGGATTTTCGAATTTCAAGGGTTTCTCGGGATTGGGAATCATTGATAGGCTTATTCGCTTGTATTAGATGTTTCTTAGCTTTTTTTTGAAAATATTTTGATCTTTCATTAAGGGTCGGCTACATCATTAAGTACCACACCCTGCTGATATCATAGTCACCAAAATATTACGTCTTTCGATTAATTTATCACAACAATTCGAATTTTTGCTGTGTAATTTTTATTCGTATTTGAGCGCATGACGCTTTCGCAGATTTTTCGTTCGATTAGTGTTGTAAGATTACCTAACTTAAATCGGAAATGCAAACCGTCTAAAATTAAAGTGAGTAAGTAAGTTGTGATTGTCTAACGGCCCTTAAAGCGTAAAAACCAACAGAAAACGCCATCGTAGGCAATTTCAAGACGGTTTTTGGCTGAATTGTTTTTGCAATAAAGAACATTGCTTGAAGTTTCTTCGAATTCTATTTATTGATTTTGTGTGTTGTTAGTGGCCGGGTGGATTCCTAGAGGAGATTACTGTTCAGTTCAACGATTTATAATAGAATTTCAACAAAGTAATGAATTATACTAACATTCTTTTTTGTTAGGATTATCCCAGGAGAATTGCATGGGTTCAACGACTGATAGTAATTAGCAGCGTGAGATGCCTCATCCAATGACGTGACTGCTAGAACAATTTACGGTACTAATAGCATTCCAATAGCCATATAAATAGTATATTTCTGATTGATAGAAGAAAAAAAAATATACCAAAAAGCCAGGAGTTGAGTTATTTTGTATGGAGCTAATTATTTCCAGGAGGAAGGAGTTTCTCAAGATGTTGAATGTTTGACAAATCATAATTTTGAGAGTGATAAAGGAACAGCGGTTTAGGAGGTTGAGGGCTTTCTATGATACTAAGCTATGGGAGTATGGAAATCCGCATTAGTCTAGCTGGTTAGGATATCAGGCTCTCACCCTGGGGACCCGGGTTCGAGTCCCGGATGCGGAACTTTTTTTTCAATGATTAAATTATCGTGTGCTGCTATTTTTTGGATTTTATTTGTGAACTATTCGTTCAAGAATAAGTGTCTTGAAAGCTAATCAATTAGACGAGTGGAAGTATTATCGAGTTTTTACTCCAATAGCTTATCAAAAGTTTTTATTTCAATGGCATGATCAGGTTAAGAAAATCGTCAAGAAACCTGGATTCTGATTATTCAATTACGAACATCAGAAAGTCGATGTGTTCTAGTGGCTATGATGCGGCGTTGTGAGCGCTGCGGTCCAGGTTCGATTCCTGGCGTCGACATTTTTTTAAAAAAGTATTTTTCAAATCAGCTTCTTTGTTATTTCAAAGATGCGGTCGGATCTTTGAAGCGTTATTGTTGAACTCAATGGCGAAAGGAAGAGTCGGGTTCCAAAGATAATTTGTTTCAGATGTAATATCCGATAAAGGAAAATTTATGTTTTCATTTCTTTTAAGATCTCTTGGGAGAAAAATTCTCCAACCAATGTGCATTGTGGCAAAACAATTACAAACTTCAGAAAGTCGATGTGTTCTAGTGGCTATGATGCGGCGTTGTGAGCGCTGCGGTCCAGGTTCGATTCCTGGCATCGACAGTTTTTTTACAAATTCCTCAGTATCTCCTCTTATTTTTCAATTCATTTTTTTTTGATTCTTCTACAAGAATCTTCTCTTTAACAAGAAACATTTGACAAAGAAACTCGGTTTTCATGAATTCTCCTATGCATTCGCTTGATGATGGTGACCAAGTTTGCAAGAAGTGTGGCGTCACTTTTATTTATGTTAATCAAATACTAACAGCGCAATTTTCAATAGTTTATAAATAATTTTTTTGAAAAATGTAGTAAATTCTAAATCGAAAAATTTCAATTTTTGCGTGAGAGGAATATAAATGACAATGCGATCTAGGGGAAAAAACTCCAATTAAAGAATTGTATTTAACGTTGTAAGGTAATTGGTATCTTACTTAAGCAATAGAACACAGAGTAAGTTATCTTATTGGTAAATATCTATTTAAAGATAAGCTAATCTGAAATTATTTGTATAACTCTAACTTCAATTTTAATAAAACCCTATGAGAAGAAATATTTAAGCGTGCAAAGATCGAATCATAATTGCTACAAAAGAGTAAATTGTCCTTTCGATATTCACGCACTTAAAGTTGTTTCCTGTGAATCATGAGAGTCTATTGGACATAAAGTTGAGACCTTTTCCTTTTGCTCCATTGCCATATACAATATTCACAGTCTACTGAATGATACTAATGGATATCAATGATATTCATACGCTAAGAGTCGATGCTAGTAATTTTTCAACAACTCGAAAGTATTTTTCCAAAATTTTCTAAGACACAATGCAATACGCGCACATAGTTTAGTTTTCAATCGCTGGGACTTTACTAGTCACAATTTCTTCTGGCATTTCAAACGATTTGGTTTTAATCTCCAGACTTGTTAAAAAAATTTTTATATACAGAAAACTCTTATTATAATGACTTGCAAACAACACTATGGTGAGGAGATATATCCCCCTGCCTAACCTTATCATTAAATTGCGCTCGGCGCTTTGCTTTAACATAACAGTCTTATCAAAGTTTGTGCTAAATTGCTTCAATAATGGTAAGATTTATTTCAATGCTTTTTTTGAAAAATAGCGTGTAATATTGTCATACACGGACATAAAAAATACTTAGTGTTGAGTTATATTCTAACATCATTTCTTACGAAAGTCACTTCGATTCCTCCTGCATTTTCACGTCGTCTTTCGCATTTTTCATTTGCGTTTCTTGCAGTTTCGAAAACTTCGGATCTATTTTTGATGTTGAACTCACTTTCAAAACTTGTGCTTTATCGAATGGTTTTTCGTTGTTTTTCACCTTAAAGAAATTAATTTCACTAAGACACATCAGTTAATCCCCCAAACAACTTGAAAATTTGTAATTACTCTATAATCGCTGCTTTGATATCATCAACCGTGATATTCGGATCGCTAATAGGATCATAAGACTCAAATGCCGCTCGTTAACAATAATTACTTTTCAAATTTGAAATCAGCGACGCCTTTGAACTCTGGTTCATCCGAAGGGTCATGAATTTCCTTTAAATAAGGATGCGCTAAAGCCTCTTTCGCTGTGATTCGTTTGTATGGATCCACCTCGAGCATTTTCGATAGCAAATCAAGGAACTCAGGGTTTTCATATTTGACCTTGTCAAGAAGAGGCGCCTACTCATATGCTTTTTAGATTGACGATATTACTCATTTTCATACTGTTGGTTCGCTCTTCAAAGTTTCTAAATACTTCTTAGCGTTGGGATTCGTTACGAATTTCATCTCCGCAGGACGTCCCATTGTTTCGATAATGTATTTGATCTGTTGGATGTAATTCTGTCCTGGAAATAGCACTTTGCCGGTCACAAGTTCAGCCATTGTGCACCCAAGACTCCAAATATCAACAGCTTGACTGTACTATTAGGATTTAAGTCCCTAATGATTGTCCCCAATATACCTCATGAGAAGATAGCATAATCTCCGGCGCTCTGTAATATCTCGTGACAACATATTCAGTCAGTGCTTCCTCAGCACCAAAATCAAGATTTCTCGAAAGACCAAAATCGCTAAACACCGAACATTAGCTACGATGAATGCACTGCATGTACCAGATCTGAATATCACATTCTTCAGTGGCTAAAATATTGCTGGGTTTGATATCTCGGTGGATTACGTTGGCAGAATGAAGATAAAGCAATGCTCGTAACAGTTGGTAGAGAATGTATTGTATATGGTCATCAGTAAGCTCTTGTCTGCCCTTTATCAAATGATACATGTCGATTTGCATGAGATTCGTCACGAGGTACACTTCTCCGAATCCGCTGGGGGAAAAAAAATCAGAATTCGAGGAAAACATGTCGACTACTCTTCGGAGGGGTTAAAAATGACGTTCTTTAACTCCAATATGTTTGGATGTTTGAATAGCCGCAGAATTCTGATTTCTCTGAGGATTCTCTTGGCATCAATCTAAAAAATATGCGAAATTTTTGCGATAACAAGCTGACGGGTTTAGATCTTACGATGTCTTCAGCATTTTTTAGTTTTTTGATAGCCACCTATGCCCAACATTCGAAAAGTTATGCACGAAACAGCATGTGTTGAATTACCAGTTCCTTGGTTACTTTATCGACTGCTTTAATCACCCATCCATAAGCGCCTGCTCCTAAGAACTTCTGGCCCTGTACCGAGTGTGTGAGTTAAGTGTTTGTGGCTGCATCAATAGGGTTACTTCGTAGCGCTCGCCCAGGTTGAAAGAGATTCCTGAAATGTCAACCATTTGTCTTTCGGGTGTTTTAATTTGTTATGCTTTATTAGTTTGATGCGAAAAGGTTATGATTCAATTTGATTTCGTACTATGGAAATTATGATAGTCTACCACACATTCTCCTTGAGAAAGAATTACTTTCTTCCCGACTGAATCTCACTTTACGAAGCAAGGGGAAATAAGTAGATTTCAGAGCAAAAAGAAAGCATTCGGTGTCGACTAAAGAAAGGATCTGTTAGAAGAACAATGGACGTAGATTTTATTTTTCTGAGCCAGTAGGAAGACAATAATAAAGGTAATAAACATACTCAAATGATGGGCTGAGGGCTACAATACTTTTTTCAGCTCTATAGTGGTAATTGTCCATTAGAATAGAGGCGAAAAATCTTGGAAAAGTCAGAATAATGATCATGCTTGTATTGCTGTTAATATCGAAGTGTTGGCCATTGTTCGTGTTTAACGAGTTATGAATGCATAGATAGTGTCTACATTTCCGATTTAGTTAGTAGGTTAACAGGACTCTATATCAACTTTTTTTTTTTTCTATCTAGACCAAGGATTTGAATCTTTGAGGTTCATTTACTGATAAAAGAGAATATTCAATGATAGAACATAATACATTCAATCAAAGAACTCAACTACTAATATCTTAAAACTTAAAGGTGTATTTTGACAAACCGTATCCAGCGGATCCGATCAAGTAGAATGTAGGGAATAAAGCCAGAACAGCTCCTGGAACTCTGAGGTTAGGTCCACTGGTAACATATCCAATAGTATAGACGATTCTACCTAATGTCCATGCTCCAATAGCGATAGCAGCGCAGATAGGGTAGAATAATCCAGAAATGAGTCCGGTGATCACGACCACAGGAAGCATCTCCAAGAAATTGTAATGGACTCTCTGAGCATTGTTGAAGTTATACCAGGCTTCATATGAGAGTCTTTGTGAGAATCTTCCATTGCCCATATCTGGGTAGCCAGCTTTTGGAGCAGCAGCTCCGAAAGCCTTTTTGTGTTCATCTGCGAAATTCTTCTCCATGAATTCTTGAGTGAAAGTTTTTTTT
>ENA-UOUE01001882-UOUE01001882.1-compost-metagenome-genome-assembly--contig:-NODE-1882-length-11592-cov-15.677290_pt1 | contig 11592 bp, 14 predicted proteins | sample MGYA00238146_ERZ747223 | MGnify/ENA primary metagenome ERZ747223 (study PRJEB28781, sample SAMN06268865) | compost metagenome | isolation source: single cell | place: USA: California, Emeryville, Joint... | reverse complement strand
TGACTGTTTCCTACCTTTAACCTTGAATCTATCATCATTGTTATCTATAATTGATTCCGTCTATTGCTTAACGCAATAATCAAATAATACTCATTACCTTTACTTTTATACAACTCTTTCACGCTTTATTATAAAACTGTATTTGAATCCAATACTTATGAAAAAAAACTCAGCAATTTCAAACTTTTACCCGGAGTCTAATTACCAACACCGAAATTTATTTTCATTATTAGCCTTGCTAAATTTGAAAAACATCATTGTACCTTCACCTAATACGACAGCGACTCACAGACAATTACTCAATTTTCATCAGGTCATCAAAGATCTACCAATACCCTTTTTCTGCAATCAATAAAAGCAATCACAATTTCAAATTTCAAATAACAATTATTAAAAAAATTAATCTTTCTAATTTAATTATCCAATTCAATTTTGAAGCAGAGCTCATCTCAAGACTTCTTAAGCAAAATCCTGCTCCTCTCGATAATCTCTATTTGGTAATTCTACTGAAACGGTTTTTCGAAGTTCATTTGGTGATAACGATATTCTTCCGAGGATAAACTTCAATCTCTTGCACAAATAACGAACGAAAGAATACACGTATTAAATAATGCATCTTAGCTACAGGGCAGGATTTCGTTACTACATTCACCATGGCAAAACTTCAGGATTTCTAATGCAAATGCAAGAGCATTGATGTTGGGTTTTCCAGATAGCTCTTCCATCTGTTTGAGAACTTAGCGACGGTCGCGCCGTCAAGCACTCTATGATCCGCCGAGAAGCTGACATTCATCTATATTTAAAAAAAAAAGAGCATTAAACATTTGCTGTTTTGAAAAATCATTTTCTTACAATCTTTCTCGGTTGCAGTTCGAGCTCTTTATTATCTTTCTCGATATATCTTGGAAGAACTAGTGTTTTGCCTAATGCCACAATCGCGACTTGAGGAGCCATGATAACTGGACCGAGGTAGGTTCCACCAACATTACCTACATCAACAAATCTAACACCCATTAATTACGCAACTAAATTACCGATGTTTGAAATGGCGATAGTTCCATCAAAGATATCCTTTGGAGAAATCTTTCCTGCCTCAGCGTCCTTTCTCAATCTCTCGAGATCCGCTTGAATTTCGTAAATCGTCTTGGCTTGGCAGTTCTTAACGTTGGGAACCGCCAATCCATTAGGTGTATCGATTGCGATGCTGACATTATGGTTGTCCCACACGGTGTATTCATATGGGTTTTTCTTATCGTAAGTTGAGTTCATAACTGGAAAATCTAAGAGAGCAAGCGAGAAACTCTTGATGAAGAAGGGCATGAACGTGATTTTCACACCGCTTTTTTTGAGATTATTACGTAAGGTAGTCTATTGCAGCAAAAGAAGCTCAGATTAGGTAATGAGAGACGTAAAGATACCAGCTCTGTAATATCAAACTCGTCCTTGAATTGGAAATGAGGGATCTCCAGCGCTTCAGTCATGCTCTTCTGCATGCCCTTTTGGAAATCATTCATTTTCTTTGTCTGCTTAGAGGTTGGAGCGTCGACAGCTGTTGCAGCTCGGGTTGGGGTTTGATACTGTGGTGCAGCTGCTCTTTGAGTTGCATGTTCGACAGGAGTAACCTTGGCGGTTTCTTTCTTAGCAGTCTCGACTGGAGCTTGGGTTGCTTTGCCTAAATGTCTCAAAACGTCGTCTTTGGTAATTCTGCCTTCAGCTCCAGTGCCCTGGATCTCATTAATGTTCAATTTATGCTCTTTTATCATCGCTCTGACTGCAGGTGTGGCTAAGCGTCCAGTGGAAGTGGTAGTTGCTCCCGAGCTCTGCTGCTCAGTAACAGGTTTTGTCTCCTCTTGTTGCTTGGTCACCTTCGCTGGCTCTTCAGCTGCTCCTCCTTCGATCTCAAAATCGATCAGGATATCTCCAACTGCGCAGGCATCTTCCTCTTGGTGGTACAGTTTATGAATTTTTCCGTTGTAGGAACTAGGGATCTGCGTGAATAGCTTATCCGAGGCAACGTCAGCAAGAGTGTCAAGCTAATGCAGGGAAAAGCGGGTTAAAATTGCTTCTGTCATAGGAAATTAACCTCCTGGACGACGTCTCCTTCCTTCACATACCACTTCTTGATCGTGACTTCCTTGATCTCTGCGTAACACTGGTTAAAGGGCTGGAAAGACATGTGATGTTACTTTCTCCCAGATCTGGTAGCCTGAAATGCTTGATTTCTCCAAAGGTGTAAAAAACTGAATTAATCTATTCCAAATTCGTGTCATGAGTCTATTGGCAGCGGGTTGAAGCTTACCAAACTTCGTTTCTGATGGAAGAATTGCTTAGAGTAGCTCAGCATCCTGATTCTATAAAGTTGTGAAATCCTTTGTTAGATTTACCTATTAATTAATTATTTTCCTGTGATTCATGATATCTTATCAAATGAAATCTATCTTCTACAGATATGAGGTAATTGTTCTCTTTCCCTTTGCAATGGTCCATGAGATAATGAACGATGGATAATGGATTATTAATGGCAGCCTCTCTCTCTTTGCAAGTAAATCAATAAGTTAATGAGTTATATTAATGGGCGGTCTATCTCAGTGGAATGTCATTTGAAAAAAATTTTCGGCTCTCAGTGAAATTGTTTTGAGGAAGTTGTTAATTATTTATTTGTTTCAAGGACACAAGGACACAGGCTTAGCAAAATTACATTATAATTAATAGAGAGCGATAAGAAAGAGAAATTCAACATTGAAGCGAGCGAATTTTGCCAAACCGCTTTCAAATAAACCAAGCAGTCTATCTAATAGTCACTCAAAAAGGTCAGATTTCAAAATGATTTAAGCAATCAAATAAATTATCTCTGCTGGTAGTAACTATTTACATCATTTCAGTAGTTTTCGCTAGTTACGGCTTGAAAAAATTGTTTCCCAACTCCTGGATCGGGTTGACCTGGCCACTGATCGGCCGTCTTCCTAAAGATCCTCCCAACAACGTCGGGCTTCTAAGACTCATGAAACTATCCGGAGAGTCATTGATTCTCTTTCCAGTCAGCAACGAGTTCAAATATCTCAGCGACGGCGACTCTTGCGCTTTCACTTGAGGTCGCCCTATCGTCAACGAAGCGAAATCGCCATTTAGTTTAGTGATATTATTAAACTCCATGGCATTATTGAACAGATGCGGACTCGCGAAATCTGAACCTATGCTCAACGGACTCGCAAATAGCGAATCCCTTCCAAGATTCGATTTCGCTGCTGCCATCACCGGCTTATAGTTTTCGAAGGTCACAGGGTTTATTGGATAGACGTAATTCTTCTCATAGTCCACGATTCCGAACATCAATTTATTTGAATTGGGCTTTATCATCGTCTCTGGGACGAATTCACTCAGGCTCTTCTCAATGAATTCTCTTTTGATTTCAGTAGGTTTCGTCGAGTGGACATTCGGCGTTTCGATTTGTATACCCTGCTGGTCCACCTGGAATGAGTCCTTCATATCTTTGCTCTCGTCGGAGAACGAATTGCTCTTATTCGCGCCTTTGAAAGGATTTGCGTCGATGGGGAACGTCGGCGCGGTGAAGAACGGATTATTGGAGGTTCTGAGGATCGAAGGAGAGCTCATCGGTAAATTTATCGTGTTGCTGCCTAAGATATTGTTGGAATTAAGCGGATGGCCGAGGTCAGCGCTGGAGCGCTGGCCTGAGAAGTACGGGAGACCAGCCAAAGGGTTCGGAAACTGTCCAAAAGAGTCGCTCTGAGGGGCTGTGGTGGTTTTTGGTGTAGAAAAGGTATTGCTCATTCCTGGTTGCCCTTGATTATTCTGAAATCCTCCATAGTAATTCGACCCTCCTGCCGTCTGATGTCCCATGCCTTGGTTAGAATGTGTTTGAGACTGCGCGAATTGGTACTGAGGCTGCTGTTGGTGCTGATAATTCTGTCCGAAAGTACCGAAATTACTCGCGAATTGGTTCGTGGGGTACATATTATGCATGTGTTGCGAGGAGTGGCCATGCATTCCGTTTCCTTGGCCATGGTCGAATTGGCTCTGTTGACTGAGCGGCATGAATCCAGAAGGCGCTTCTTGCTGGATGATACTCTTCAACAAGTTCTTTTTCTGATCCACCCTCGAGGGATTCCGAGTGTGGCTGTTGCTCTTCGTGATACATAAATCCATATCTCGTCTTTTCGCGCCCTCAGATGCGGTTTCCTGATAAACATTCTCAGGACTACTGTTCGTGTCTCCTGTATTCGTTGAGAAAATCTCTTGTTTCGTGTCTGTGTCTTGAATAATAGGATTTAGACTATACCCATTACTGCTCAGCACTAACGAGGCTATCCTTCGCTCCCAAATGCTATCTTCCTCTATGCCTTTATTATCATTTTGATTTGCAAGAGAACTGTCTTTCTGGTACTTCTTCATTAAGCTGTTGAATCTGTTTTTCACAGCGTTTTCGGTTCGGTTGTCAATGAGCTTCGAGATTTCCGACCATCTTTTCCCATGCAGCAAAAAGCACTGCAACAATCTCATATCTTCTTCCTCCGTCCAGGCTCCTCGGTTAATGTTCGGATCCAAGTGATTCGTCCATCTCTCACGGCACTGCTTGCCCGTCCTCAGCACGTCGCTTCCACTTTTCTGGTTCACTTCGGCCGCAACGTCCCTCCAGGGTTTCTTATCACTCTTCGTCTTCATAATCTCTGCGAGGACCTCGTCTTCCAGCTTCGTCCACGGCGCCTTTGACAGATTCACTCGGAGAATGCTCAGCCACCTGTGCTTTATTTGATCGGTCTTTTTCCCCGGGAATATCGAAGAGAAATAAAACCATGTTTCGTCGCTCTATTCATTCATTTAATTAGAAGAAAGCAGTTTATAAACGTACCAATGAAGTGAAGTCGTCTTCATTCGCGGCACAATAGAGAGTAACTATCGCAATCAGCAGTGTGGTTTCCTCTTCAGTCCAATTTTTCTTCGCTTGGCGAGTCGAAGTCTGCCATTTCGTGTACACTTTCTCAAAGCAGCTCGAAACGCGTGAGTCGTCAGGAAACTCGTCTATTTTGAAGGTAATTCCTTTGCGAATTTCCTCGAAAATAGCTTTCTTGCGGACTGGTGGGATCTTTTTTTTCAGAAACTCATAGAATTTCTCTTTAGTGAGAGGCGCTAGCTGCGACTGGTAAGATTTTTCCGAGTCAGCGTGGGTCCAGGACTCGTTGCTCTCAGAAATATGGTCCAAGTCCATTTTGAGGTTTCTTCTGCTGGCGACATTCCCAGAATTCAAGCGTACTGGATTCAAATGAAAGTGATTGAGCAAAAGGTTGAAATATTAATATATACTTTCTTTGTACATAGGACTGCGGTAAAAATCCTCAGCGCTTTGGTCGATGATATTGTCAAGATACTCTTTTTCCATCATGCGAATTTGTTCTTTGAAAATTTACTTTTACTTTAGAAAATTTATTCTCAAAAAAAGAGCCCGTGCAACAGTAAATATTATTCTCAGTAATACAGTAATAGCGATGTTGATCTAAGTAAAGGATATTGTTGAAGAAGGAAATCGTTTAATTTGAGACGAAAAATATTGGAGATAGAGCGAATTCTTGCGGAATATGCCTTATTTCAGTTAGGATGCATCTTGACTTCTACGAAAAAGCTGAAAAAATTGGGAAAATTTTGAAAAAGGTAACAACTGGGATAAAACCTTAAAGGTATTTTCAGAGTTTGCACAACATAGGAAAAATATACTCGGCGATGAAGCGGTCAAATGAACGAACGCATTTCATTTACTTTTAAGGAAAATATAATAGTACTGCTTGGAATTGGGTAAATTCTTGTTTAATATATTTTTTAAGGATTTTTTGTTTTTTTAGTCGCCCGACAAATTTGCAGTTATAGTGACTTAATGATTACTTACTCGCGTAAATGACTCTTAGATGCTTTCATGACAATCTGCGAAATATTTCATTTAGGCGTTGTTTGAAGCTCTAATCAGAAAGCTTAAATGACTCAAGGGTATCTAAATATTCGGAGACATGTCTGGGCTGTCACCTCAACTTGAAAATTTCGCAAGCAGTGTAGACTCATCACATTTCTCTCAAATTGATGAGATTATGTAAGTTTACTCCTAATTTGTTTTGTTAAACTTCCAAATTTCAACGCAATTTTTTTGTGCAACTTTAATCGTACTGTTAAACCGCCTTCTAAGCTAACAACAGCCCGACTTCAATGAAAATGCCATCATTCTTACAAATAACTATATTGACTCTCATTGTCCTGCCGCTGATGGCAAAAGACGACGATATCAGAGACCAACTTCATGGACTTAGAAAGGATCTAATGGACATCGAACATCAAATTCGCAAAACTACCCGCAGTTTTCATGAAGAGAAGCGAAAGAAATCAGTCAACCGAGATGAAGGTTTTTCAAACGCGGCTGAAATAGAAAAACTGGAGAAAGAGCTGGAGGATCTCAAACAGAAAAAAGAAACTCTAATTACACAAATGAGAGAGCTCACTGGCGCTCGAAAGAAAGGTAAACTTGACAGAGAAATTCCAGAACCTGTTTTGAAGAGCGGTCCAAGTCGCGATCCTGATGAAGCGAGACGTAAACGCAGAAAGGAAAATCGAGAAGAAAGATCTGAAAGAGAGAAAGCAAGAGAGGAGAAAAGAAGAACAGCTGAGAATGAGAGAAAGCGAAGAAGAAAAGGTCGGGAAGAGCTGTAAATGCTTTATTAAAATCTATTTTTACAAATTTCTTTGTCTCTTCCATATCGAATTGCATTGATATAGATAGAAACAGTTATATTTTTAGGAAATACTCGTATGCCATGAGTTACATAACAGCAATTAAGTTTGGAGAGATGAATGATATAGTTGTAATAATAAAATGTGAGTTTCAAAACGAAGTGAGAGTACTTGAGAGAAAAAGTGGATATGGAATCAATTAAATTAGAAAATTCTCGCTATTAGTTTCGCAATTAAAGGAAAATTCCAATTTGATGGAAAAAGAACTTTGCTAATTCAGCTGAGATAAACTCAGATCCGTTTGATTGAGGTCTCAATAATTCGATCCGAAACTCATTTTGATGGAATATTTGATGTCGCAAATGAACGGAAAAGTAGGAAAAAGAACCAAAGTGCCAAGAGTTGCTAGAAATTTGCATGAGTCGCTTGAAATTGACGCCTTGCCAACCTTCGATGCAGGAGGAAGCCCGTATTTCGGAGATCCTGACCATTTTAGTCCTGAAAAACAGATTGGAGCGAGCGATATCTCTGAGATCAAATCGCAGCAGAACATCTCACAACTAGAAGACTCGAATGCTTTTTTGCTCGCGTGGAAAGAGAGCAAGTAAGGTGTTTCTCTTTAAAGCAGCTGATTTTTTGTAAGGCATACTGAGACGGCCTCAGAAAAACGGAAAACAAGAGCTCATTCTTGGAATGTTTCTTCCAATGGTGAACACAGTAATTTAAGCAGAGGTTTCTCAAATTTTAATTGCATCGCAAGATTTGAACGACGGATTTGAATTCGGGGTGGGAACGCTGCGATTGAGTCAATTAGAAGAAGAGCAAGCAGAAAAGCATTACGAGAGCAGGTATAGCTTTGCATTTACTCACATAGTTGTGACAAAATCAATTGTATTGAAATAGGAAAAGAAAGTTGCTTGGTGCGCTCCTGGAATCCGCCGTTCAAAAATTTCCGAATCAATTCCGAGAGAGCACAATAGTCGGTACTGAGTTTGCTATCCAGGAATCCCCTGCCTCTTCAGAGAGGAAAATGCGATCCCCGAGGTTCGGAGGGGTAGGTGATGACCCTATAGACGATGGAATTGCTTGCGGGAATGATGTACCCAGGCCCCAAGACAAAAAGAAAAAGCTTATTAAAAAGAATGGAAAAAGCAAAAGTTTTACAAAAAACATTGGAGAGATAGAAGAGACTTGCATTCCAGTCATTAATCTAAAAGTTCAAGGAGACCTCAAACCTACTGAACAGCGAGCTTCACGTCCAATTGAAAAGAAGAAATGTACCACAAAGGGGACAGCCAAATCTCTCGAAGATTCGTATAACTTCCAAGATAAATATATCGAGGCAGAGCCGGCTGAAAATTCGAATCTCATCAATATGTTCCGGCAGAAGAAAAAGGATAGTTTACAAGATATCCAGAGCTTAGATTCCCAAATAAAAGAGTAATTTCAATAGAAATCGTTTTTGCATTGAATTTCTTATTTGACTTCATCATAGACTGCAAGAGTCTCTTGACAGATCAGAAGAGATAGCAAATTTCCAAGCTCGAATCTTTCAAAGGTTCAAAACCGTTTTCGGGTAACTAAATGAATAACAATCAAACACAGCAGCCTAACTCTCTTCGAAATAGTTCTCCTCTAGAACTAGCTGAAAACCAGAGCAGTACTGAAGCAAATCAACGAGTATCGACAGTAGATTCATCGGTAAATCTCTATCTAAGTTTCATATTTTGATTCAGTCTAGAACGGCAAATGCGCTTCCCAGCGAAAAAGCGTAGAGAATTGTGAAGACCCTGTAGATATATTTCTGGAATCAGACGCAGAGAATGAGATCGCAGACGATTCAATGATTGAGGAATTGAATAAAGCCTATACAGATTTCAACAAAAAGACTTTCAAAGATCGAGCTGATCACCTCTTTCAAAGAGGTATGCTTCTAAATAAAAAGAGGCAGATTATCCACGAAAAAGCAAAGAAGTTAAAGGAGGAACTAGAGCTTCAGACATGCAGTTTCAAGCCCCAAATAAATGACAGTTTTCCAGTGAAGAGGTAATGAAAGATTGGAGATACAAGGATTTCATATATTCTCTTAGAGTCGACATTGTAACTAAAACGAAGATTTGGGAGCATAATAAAAGAACAAAGAGCGAAGAAAACGAAGTAAGGTCCCTTTAGTTCGAAACTTTAACATTTTGTAAATCATGGTAGAAGCGGAAGATTGAGAATGAGCTCAGCCAGTGCACTTTCCACCCAAACGGAAGGATACCACGAAGGAAAATCAGCAAATTCGAATCAGTTGATTTCTATAAAAGAAACGTTGAATGGCAAGAAAATAAAGAGGCGATGATTGAAAGCAAAAGCCAACAGATCTACTCAAATCTGAAGGTAAAACACAGATTAACTTTCATTCTAATTTATATTCGCGGCTTTAGACTGTGCGCTCTCCTAGTAAAGAGAAACCAAAAAACAGAAGGGTTCATTCTTACGGAGAACATCAATTTAAGACTCTCATTAATCCTGATAGTGCCACAAAAAATATGGAAGGAGGGATCGATGGAATTGAAGAGCTTCAAAATAAAAAATGCGCAGCTAAAAGGAAGAAGCTTGTGAAAAGAAATTCCTGTCCCCAGCAGCAGCCGCCCATAAAAGCTATCTCGGCTGCTGAGACTCTCCATCAGCTGCTCAATATGTAATGACTTTATCCTCTTTATGCTTATCACTTCTTTAGAAGGGAATATTCACCGGTGAGAGAAGACATCGCTTCTGGTCGATCAATTTTTAAAAAATTAGAAGAGAAAATTGCTCAAATAAGCGTAATCTTTTTTATTTTTCTTAAAGGGCCCTAACACTTTTCCCGAAGGTCCAGGAAGGCGAAAAGCAATTAGAAAAACCTCATGAGAAAGAAATTAACACTGTGCTCAACACTCTCCCTTTGGAGAGCAAAGAACCTCGCTCTCAATTCCACTACAACGAAAAGATTATATCCAATCAGAAATCAAAGGCAAATATTCAACAGAATAAAGACCTTCCGATCACAACAGCAGAATTTGATGCTACCTATCTGCGAGAAAACTTCAATAAAATCACGGTGAAGAAAAACAGATACTACATTGATAATCAAGCAAGCCATACCAAACAGTCGCTTTCAATGGCATTGAATTCGCCTATTGATAATCTAACCAGCCATGATGAATCATCGATAAGCGAGAAATTACCACGTCGAAGCTCACTTAGAAGCAATAAGAGCTCAAGGAAATCGTCCTGTAAAAGAGTTAGATTCGCTGGAGACCCTCCGCTCACGACCCCATTTGAGCTCAATTCTCACCAAGTCAATAGCAAAGCTTACCTTACTGCATACTCAAGTAAATTTGTTTTACTTAACATCATTGAGCATATTACTAGCAACCAAAGCAGCGAAGTATGCTAGAACTATACGAACAGATAAAGGGCACAGAGTTATCGGCCAGCTGAACAAGAGATACCAGGAACTGCTTGATAAATGCCAGCAAGTGTCTGCTCTGGCCCAGGAATATAAATCAACCCATTTCCTATCAGAATAAATTTGAATAAGCTCGACCTACAATAATTTATGTCGAAAGTTAATGTGTATGTTCATATTCTCTTTATAAAAAGTTGTTAAGATCGCAGCAATTATCAGGTTGTTTTAGAATATCATAGAAGGTTTTTCTATAAAACCCACGCGTTTTCCTCTCTCAACAAAACCGTCGAAATTTCTAGACTTCGTGATTCACGATATTGTTGATGTAATTTCAATTCAGTAGCACACTACTGCTTCATATTATTCGTCTATAAATATGAGGAGTTAATCACATTTGTATATTTATTTCCTTTCAAATACTTTACATACTATTATTTGAAATCATGGACACTCTTGTTGCTACCAAAGAAATGTGCGTGTACGCGTTCGACGCGATCCTTCACTACCTCGACAAGAAGGAAAAACTCAAAACCCCTGATCATTTCTCAAAGGCAGAAGCTCCATTATTTGTCACATGGCGTATCAACGGTGATAGCTTAAGAGGATGCATAGGTATGGCTTTAGCAATGAAATCAATGAACTAATCTCATTCATTAGGTACATTTGCAAAGGCTCCGCTGGCCAAAAACCTTGAGGATTTCGTAATTACCAGCGCTTTCAATGACTCGCGCTTCTCTCCGATTTCGAAGAGCGAAGTGAAGGATCTGAGTTGCTCGGTCTCATTGTTAACAAACTTTGAGCCGGCGAAGAACGCGTTGGATTGGATCGTCGGTGTCCATGGGATCAACATTGACTTTACCGATAGCAGTAAGCGATTTTTCGTTCTACGAGAGTTTTAAATCATTTGTAGGACGTAGAGGATATCGTGCAACATTCCTTCCTGAAGTTGCAGCTGACCAAGGATGGGACCAGGAGATGACATTGAGATATTTGGTAAAGAAAGCGGGATATCAAGGAAAGCTTGAAGATGTAATTGACAGAATCAAATGCGAGCGCTATCAGAGCTCGAAAGTCACTCTGGACTATAAGGAATATTTAGAAACGAAACAGCAATTGTAAGTTTAGCAGAGTTTGTAGATAGATAGCTCGCTAGGAATTTTGTAATCCTTTGTATTTTCTTGAAATACTGAGTTGATGGAACATTACACATGGTATTTTCTGTACCATTTACTCAATCATTGCACGATAAATGATGCAATATAACCTGAAATTGCAGTTTTACAAGTCTACAACGCGCGGCGTTAGCGGATGAATTATGTAGCATCTGATAGTTGGTGATTATGTAAATAAAGGTTAGATTCTAGATTGTCAGAAACTTTAAATATTTAGGACGGAAGTAGGGCTTGCGATTCGATTATTCTTAAGTGGTC
>ENA-UOUE01001879-UOUE01001879.1-compost-metagenome-genome-assembly--contig:-NODE-1879-length-11603-cov-10.797067_pt1 | contig 11603 bp, 9 predicted proteins | sample MGYA00238146_ERZ747223 | MGnify/ENA primary metagenome ERZ747223 (study PRJEB28781, sample SAMN06268865) | compost metagenome | isolation source: single cell | place: USA: California, Emeryville, Joint... | reverse complement strand
TCTTCTCCGGTGGGATGCTGTGAAAACAAATGCATTTACAAAGTTCACTCGATAATGAATAGGAAATTCAAGAATAATTTTCTAATTGATAAATGAAACGTTTGAATCAAAACTCGATTATGTGTTCCAAATATTGACTTTCTTTCAGAGAGTGAGGCTACCATATCATGACTTTGCCATATATAGAGAATTTTGATTCAAATGACTCCAAATAAACCTATAAAGAGACAATTTTTGTTTAAAAAAACTCACACTAAAACATCATGTAACACATACTTACAAATATTTTTAAAGCTTCCAATGAGAGTATTTATGAAATTTTTTCACAAACCAGGGCAAGGTTCGATTGAATCACGGATTATCTAATTAATAACATTTCTGATTAATTTCTTTGAAAATTGGCAGCCGAAATCTGTGTTCGCAAATGCACTCAGCTTCCAAAAATTCGAAATAAGACGGGTCTTTCATCCGATCAGAATAGTTGATCCTGCCTTCACCTTCGTGGAGCCCATGCAAAAATTGGCACCTTCTGCCATAAGGACAGTACCCCTCAGTATGGAAGTGCAAGCATAGCTTGGCTTTGAAGCTGGTTAGCACCTTTGTCCTTTGTCTTAATTCATTATCTCCATGCGCAAACGCGCAATTCTCGCCAAACTGACACTCTCCATGCTCTTCCCAATATTTACAAATTTCTGTTTTGAAATTAACCACAAAATCTTTTAACTTTGGTTTTTTTTTCGGTTTAGTTTTCTTAGCCTGAGCCGGTGATGTTTGAACACTAGTTTTCTTGCTGAAGCAGCTGAGAGTGCTCAAACTGCTGCATGTGCTCACGCTGCTGATAGAATTATTATCACTAGCCTGATCATAGGGAGTAGAAGAAATCAACATTTCGGAGTCATCGAAAGATGTCTTCCTCATCCACAATTTGTGAGAGTTATTCCCAAGATTGATTTTCCTGGGATCATTCAGAGTTACTTGAGGGAAGACAATCTTGCAGAGATCTGGTACTTTTAATGCTGGTTCGTGCATGGGTTTGTGTTGGTAGGTGTATGAGAAGGCAATAATGGGAGGTAATAAGGATGTCGCCATTTATTCTCCAAAATGAAAGGATATATGCATATAAGTTCTAAAAATTGCAATTTAAAACATCTGGCATTTCAGCTCATGATTCATTTGTCGGTCATGACGATTGATTCGGAGATAAATTAGTGCGTAATGAGATTCCGATCTGATCTAAAAAAGAAGAAATTAATGCCAATTCCACACGAATCGATTTTTTTTGTGAATTAAATCATGACGCATTCAACGAACTTCATCAATGTGTGCTGTGTCTTTGTAATTGTTGACGTCGATGATTAAAGAAGAACACTTAAAATTTATTTTAAAATTAAAAGAACAAAATGCATTGAACTGTTTCTCGCTTTCAAAGAGTAGTAGGCTCTCAAAATATTCACAATAGAATCGAGGGATGTCATTTCGGTTCGAAAAATCATCCATGTGCTGAAGTTCTCTTGAGCAAAATCGCGATTTTCCCAATTCCCACTAAAGAGTCACAGGGAAATATCACTATGGTTTATGCGTGCGATAAGTTGCGATAGGTGCGGAGTGAACCTCTACTCTATATTCGTACACATAGATCTCACATCCGCACTTTAAAATCTAAGCTATGCCAAATAGAATCTAATGCGTATAATGAATACTGCGTCATGTTAATCATTATTTAAATTCGCTAACCTGAACTCCTGATCATCCTAAGCATGAGTCCATAGAAGTGTTCGATAAGTATTCTAATAGAATCTTCGCTCAAACCATATCACCGAGTTGATCTTCATCTGCTCTGATATTGATAGCAACTTCTCCTCTTTTTCTTGACTAGCAACTCTGAATGCACGTCTTCATTGCAAGAAACACCTCGAAAGTAGCATGCGAAGAACAGAAATTCTAATGAGCTTACTGAGTATAATGGATTCAATAATTGTTGACGATATCAATAGAATAAAATTTCCAGAATCGTACCGCATAAAATCCTTATTTACTGCATAATGACTGACGCAGGAGCAAAATTCTTTGCGTTTGGAAAGATTGATGGTCAAGTGGCCCTCGGCGTGAGTATAGAAAAGAATTTCGAGGTAAATTGCAGCTAACCTATGCGAATTAACTCGCTCTACCAGAAAAAATATAAACAAGAAGCTCAATCATTACTTGCGAAATTAAAAAACCTCAATTTAAAGCCTGAAGAACGTCAGAAGATTAAAACATCGAATGGATCGTGGTATTGCACGGTTGATAGGAATGGCTTGGGCTATATGGGTAAATGATAACTGATAGAATACTGGTATTGATGGCTTATTGTTAGTATTTTCAGCTACAGATTTCGCGGAAAGATATGCCTTCCAGCTGATTGGGGTACCATAACATTACTTTCCTTGGGAAATTAACATTAAAATGCATTTCGAAATTATAGGAAGTACAGAAATCGCTTTCGAGCCAAATACCGGGTTATTGGGAAAATCAGAAGCAAGGTGAGGTCGCAAACAAAGGACCTGGGGTTGTGCAGAGTTTGATTAGCAAATATAATGATTTGGAAGCCAATGACACGTTGGCGAAGACCCAAGCGACGTTGAATTCAGTAAAAGAAACGACGACAAATAGTGTGAGACAAATTTTAGATAATACTGGAAGTCTTGAGGTAAAGGAGTTAGAGATGGGGGATTTGTAAATGCATTAATTAGATCCTACAAGACAAATCACAGAGATTGAAATTGTTGAGCGAGCAGGTCAGTCGAGACGCAGCTTTAGTGAATGAGATGATGAGGAAGAAGAGAATGAGAGTGGTGATAATGGTTTCCGTTATCATCATCACGTTAATTCTTTTCATCTACTTTGTGTTTTTTTAGAAGCTATTAGGAAATTTAAAATCCTTGATTTTGAAGAATCGCCTTTATATGAATATCTATAATCGACTGTTAAAAACGGCATTATAGTCACAGATTTCGAGACCTAATTCAACAAAATAGAGATAGAAATAGAGAGATTTCCTTCCATTTGAGATAGCTACATGTGCTAATACACTACAGCTGGTTATCTAATAGAGAGCTCTGCTGTTCTGGCAATGGAGGTGCAGCATTGAATACGCTACATTCATTAGTGGGTACTTGATATTAATATGAGTGATTGAATATTTGACAGGTTTGGTCATGATATAATTGGCTTATTGTTAAAGGCGCATTAAGTAAAATTGACTTGAATTTTTTGCGGCAAAAAAAAATACTATAAACCTGAGATTTCTCATATAACTGAGCATAAACAACAAAATTCTCCTCTTGCACCCGCCCCATAAGGCTACTATCATAGTAGAGTCATTCGAACTCGCTATTTCTTCAAACCTCGAGAATTTTACCGTTAAATCGCCACACCAGAAATACGAAAAAGAGACTTCGAACTCAGTGATTTATTTCAAAAAGTTAAAATCCAGATACTTATTCTTTTGACTATTTTGTATGAACAACCAATCCCCTGCCCGGAAAACTCGGGAGAGACAGCCCAGCACTAACAATGTCCCTAGCGCGTAGACTTACCTGCCTGGTCTCCTCTAATAAATTTTCCTTTAGCCAAAAAGAGACTTATTCCTATGATTCAGATGTCATTAAGCGCAAAGCTCCCAAAACAAACGAAATAAGCTACGAAAAACTTCCCGACACCAAACGCAACGGCCAAATTAACTTTAGAAATCATGGTAAATCACGAGCAGTTTCTCTTACTCATTCATATCTAGAGACAGAGATGCTCTCTAGTAATCTGAACGAGACACCATCTATTAGAGACAAACTGCAACAATCCCAAGGAAGCAATAAAAAATCGCCTGGAAAACACCTAACACCTCAAAAAGAATGCAGGAAATCGCCAGCTGAGTATCGACAATCTCCACGAGAATGTAGAAAATCTCAAAGCAACGAGCCCCCACAGAGCTCACCCTTCAAAACAACCAGCCTTAAACGCTCGTTCGATGACCTGAAGGTAGATAAAAGGCAGATTATCTTCAACGCAACAAATGTACGCTATTTACTTCACTCTGTCATAATTCCAATATATTAGGTGCCTATTTATAAGCAAAAGGAACAGATTATCAATTGCATCAATGAGAACCAGGTCACAATCATCTCTGGCGACACCGGCTGCGGAAAGAGCACTCAAGTTCCTAAATATATATTGGAAGACGCTATCAACCGAAAGGATCCAAAATGCAAAATCATCTGCACTCAGCCGAGAAGGATCGCCGCGATAAATCTCCAGCGCCGAGTCCACGACGAAGTCCGCGTTCTTCTCAGCGAGCGAAGTGAGGAAGAAATCGCGAGTCTCGGCTACATCGATAATCGAATCGTCGGCTACCAGGTGGGTATGGACTCCTTCCTCAGCACTCAGCACACGAGGATATTATTCGTGACCAATGGGATTTTCCTCCAGCGGTTCATTCACACCGATGACAAAGACAGCATTCTCGAGGACTTTACACACATTATCCTTGACGAAGTGCATGAGAGGGATATCGACTCGGATTTCATTATGCTTGCAGTGAAGCATCTGCTTGCACAGTATAAAAACATCAAGCTCATTCTCATGTCCGCGACGATCAACTCGGAGCAATTTGCGCAGTATTTTTCCGCTAGAGGGATTGCGAATATCCTCAAGGAGAAAAAGGTGCTGCCCAACTCTACCAAGAAAGACACTTGGGATTTCACGAGAGAGAACAGGACTAAGGTAGAGAAACCAGTCGTCATTAATCTCGAAGAAGACACGGAGAATTGGGATAGTTTTGCGGATGAGATAGAGCCGGGCTGGGATGTCTGTGGAAATCCTTTGAAAGAAAAGCCGGAGAGGTTAAGTCAGCACAGGAATAAGACGTCAACTGCGAACCCAAATGAGTATAAGTTTACTGACGATCTGGCGCCTATAATTACGATCAATGGGGACGGTAGCCGAAATGAGTCTTGCACGCCTCATCAAATTGCGACTTACTATCTAGATCAAATATATAATAATTTGAAATCGGACAGCAAGGTCCGCTCAGAAGACTTTAACAAGCTTAGGCCAGCACTGCTGCGAAATTCGGTTGAGATTGCAATTGATGTGCTTAAATATATTATTCTGAAGTCCGATAATGTGTTCGAAACCTCGAAAAAATTCCGATCGGGCTTCGAAGAAGAGCTCCCTTCGGTGCTCGTCTTCTTACCTGGTTTGAACGAAATCGAATCGTTCAAGTCTCAACTGGAGGACGCATTAGAAGAGGCGCATGCCGCCTCTAAGGTCAAGATTATCCTGCTTCATTCTACCATGGAAGAGGGCAATAAAGAGCTCGCTTTCAAGAAATTTTATAAAACTCGTAAGGTTATCCTCGCCACAAACATTGCCGAGTCTTCCATCACCATCCCCGATGTGAAATACGTGATCGATTTTTGCATGACGAAAGAGCTACGGGTCGTTGTCGGGAAGAGAAACGTCGAAAAACTTGAGCTTGTTTGGGCGTCTAAAGCCTCTTGTAACCAAAGGACAGGACGCACAGGGCGAGTTTGCTTTGGAATTTGCTTTAGGATCATCCCTCGAGAGTTCTTCGAGCAGCACATGGATCCGTTCTCCACCCCTGAGCTGACTCGCTGTTCGTTAGACAAGCTAATTCTGAGGATTAAAGTCCTGCATGAGTCAGAAAAAAAACGGACGAGTGAGAATTCAAAGAGAGAGTACGTCTTCCAGGACGTGACAACCGTGCTTTCCCGAGCGATCGAACCGCCGAGCCTAGAGCAGATAGAGTCCGCTTGCAAGTCCCTCGTCGATAATGGCGCAATCACTAGTAATAAAGGCGACATGACTCAAGGCGAACTTACTTTCCTCGGTTCAATTTACAGTGTCCTTCCCTGTGAAGTTAGGGTAGCCAAGCTCTGCCTGATGGGGCTCGTGTTTGACTGCTTTGAGGAAGCGCTGATCCTTGCAGCGATACTCCAGCAGCAGAAAAGCATCTTTTATCCAGACTCGAGGTCCAACCCTCGAAATAAATACAGGTATTTCAGCGTTCTATGGAGGTACGCGGACGGCGAGTGTTCCGATCATATAGCGCTTATTCGGCTCTATCGAGACTGGGAGAGTACCTTCATCCCAGAACTTGACCTCAATACGTTAGAAGGAAGCAAAGTGATTAAAGTCCGCAAGACAAGACGCAATAACAACCAAGATGCCAGATGGTGTGAAGAGCGCTGTGTTGATAGGAATGTCTTGAGGGAGGTGTACTTTATGAAGGAAGACCTCAGACACAGGTTTTACAGACTGAAAATCCTCAATTCGCGAAGCCCAAGGTATAGTTTCCTTGCCTGTGAGGACGAGCATGATAGGAAGATCGCCTACAAGCGTTTTCACATCGTGCTCGCGGCCGCTTTCACTTCTAAATTTATAGAGGAAAGCTGGGAATATAACAAGAAAAACGAGCCTCTAGCGAAGAGTCTTACCAAAGACGGCTTTAATTCGCAGCGGTCCGTCAGTATTTCCTGCGAATACGTCCACTCAGGCAATCAGGACCCTTCTCAAGCTGAAACTCTTCAAAGGACCTGGAAATCAGTGTTAGGGCGGTTCGGAAACGTTGAAAAAATAGATGTAAAAGATACGGTTGTTTCAGTTCAATTCACTGAGGAAACCTACGAAAAAGCCATCAAATTGCTCGATTACATCTTCCACCCGCTCGACTCCACCGCCTTGGACACCTCAAAAGTGTGGAATCAATTAGAAAGCTACATCGCCAGCGAAAGAGAAAAGGAAATGCAGATTGACACGGACAAAACAGCGAAACCGAGCAGCGTTAGCCGCAAAGAAGAACAGAGGGTGTTTGAGTCGATAACACAGGTAGAATACGCGCATAGATGCAGGTATAGGGACTTCTACTCAGGGGCATCAATTAAGTGTGGGGCTGATTCGATCAACGGGTTCGGGATCAGAAAAGACGCCAAACAGCCAGTGCTGATGATTACGAATGACTGGCGCGAAACGAGATCACGAGAATTGCAAGCTGACTATACAACCTACCTGGATTATAGCGGAGTGCCTTATATGCTGTATATTCTAGCGTTTTTATTCTCCCCCGAGGTACAGCTGCAGCCGAACCAGGTCGGAGCCCCATATCGCTATGAAATAGCCACATTTTGTAAGTTTATCGTCTCTTCTCTGAGATTCATCCGACTGGAATAGGTGGTGAGAGATCTAAGGATATCCCATTTTACCTCACGAACTCTGACGTTTCGGAGTTCAATGAGGTGCGAGCGCTGATCGCAAGAGTCGTGACGCATGAAGACCAGCTTAGGAACCATAAATTCACGTTCCAGGATACCATCGAGACGGTTTTGTTCAAGACTAGAGTGCCACACAGAACAGAGGAAGAATGGGAATCGACTTTTCTTTCAGAAGTGTATGTAGCTTTTTGAAACACTTTAAGCTAATTGTATTGAATGAGTAGAGAATTGCCACCAAAAGACCTGGAAATGGTGAGACCTATGGCATTTAAAGGAAAATTAGCAATGGGCCAACGGAAAATGATTGATAGCATGCGTGCGAAAGGAGTTAATTTCCTCATGCCAATCCAGACTGAAGTATTAACTCACGCGCCCTATTCGAAAAACGACTCGACTAAATTCCTTGCGTGCATGAACGCATATGAAATCTCTTATCGAAAGTGGAAGAAAGTTGTTCTGAACGAATTGAACAACTTTATCAGGTTGATTGAGAAGAAAGAGGCATCTTTCCATTGTCCTTATTGTGATGTAAACAACCTTTGTTCTGGTGTTTTTGATGAAAAATACTCATATCTCCTTAAAGTTCACTCTTTGTACTCAGAAGAACCTAACTTATCAGCTGCATGCGCTGAGTTTCTATGAGATCGAGGTCAGCACGTTTCATTTGAAGGAGGTTGAAGAAAATTTGAATTATGTAAGAATTTGAGAAATTCCATGGGTTGATTACGCAATTTCTCTCTAGGATTTCTTTAAGAGTAACGATTTCGATTGCTATCTGCGTATGGAGAAGAAAATTCTCAAGTGGGGTGGTCCGGTGATCAAGAAGGTTGTGTACGGAGACACGAGTGGCCATCCTCTGTTGATAAAGACTTCGGAGGTTGATTGGCAAGACGTTCCCACGATAACGAAGCACCAAGAATACCTCGTTCAAATCGAGAATGGTAATATTGACTCTTATTTTGTCAAGCCATTTCGAGAAGCCTGTTATGTGCCTGCATGGGGAAAAGTCACGGTAGAGTGGCCTGATCTGGAAATGAAGACCTATAAGTGGGATGAGTTAGATCAACAAAAAGTGGCTCAGGAGGTTTCTCGAGCAATGAGCGCTCGAAAAGAGCTGTTGAAGAAAGTCAAGTGCAAAATCTGCAATCCAAAGCTTGCTTTTGAAGATGTTGAAGATTTTAAACATCATTTAGCTAGTAATTCTCATAAGGCCAAATTAGCAGAGTTTTCTAAAACTTTGGAAGTCTAGTCTAAAATTGTATACTAATTCTCTATCTCGCGATCTATCACTGTGTAACATCCATTGAATTACTCATAAGCACGGAAATATTAAATCGTTCATAAATCCTGCTCCAATCACTGGTATGAGTAAATAAGAATTCTCCGAAGTTTTCACATTTTGGTGAAACTAGCCTCACTTTTTCTGTATTAATTTTCGAAAGACATAGTTTGTTGATTATGGATTCAGTATTAATTGTGGAGTTAGGATAAGTAAATCTTCATCAAATTGTTATAACCAAAGGGATATAAAAGGCACACAGGTCTTAATAATCAATATCTTTTAAGAATGTCCTTTTGGACACTTATTTTTCATGACTAATTAATTGTTTCCCTTTGCCAAAGTAGAAAAAGCTTGATAGTAAGAGGAAAGCTCTTCTTTACTAGTCATGCTATCCTTGCCCGTAGCACTTGACTTCTGGCCTCTGTCCTCCACCAATCGCACATAGCGTGACCCCGCAGTAGACAGTATTCGTCTATTTCCTATCCGTCTGCCACTGCTTCTGCGTGTGCTGGATGTCTGGATCCTCGGGGTCGTTTGAATCATCGAACTATCCAAAGATTGGTCGGATGTGTTGGTTTCTAAACTCGCTTCAGTTTCCCGCGTCGATTGAGCAGTGCACTCAATGACTGAAGTTTCGACGAGAGGGGAGAAGCTCGATCTCATTGCAATCATTCGCAGCTTCAGACCATGTAAAATAATCAAACCAAAGCCTCCGATGGCATAAATACCAAGTGTAGTATAATAAAGAATGCTACATACAGTAAATATCGTTTCAGGCTCATTATCTGCAGAAATTGGTTGTATTCGCACCAACAAGCTATACCACAGGGCCAAACCGAGCGTAGATATCCCTTTCATTAGGACCCGAGTCAGATCTGGCGCATTGGCATATGCTACTTTATTGGTTACAGGCGTAAAGGCAACCGCCGTGGTAACTATCGCCCAATTAAGGACGCAGCGCCTTGAAAGCGAAAGCGTCTCGCTGAGATGAGAACGCACTGCTAATAGCACGGAAAGGGTAACAGACACCGCATGGCCGATGTCAATGAATACCTTACACAATTTATTTGTGAGTTTTAAAGCAGGAGTGTTTCGGATTTGATAGTTCGACGATACCACGTGCGATTCCTCTTCATTGTGTACATCTGCCGCTGATGCGTGCTTCTTTGCGTACATATTCACTCGGAATAGCCCTGAGGCAGTGAAGCAGAGAACTGCGAGGTAACCTAGTATGTTTAGGGCCGAATATAACTGCTCTTCGGCCACAGTATCGATTGATTTTGCGGCATTCGCCTCGTTTTTCAGAAAGAAAACACAGTGTCCAGTCACGAAAGCTTTGAACGCCTTGTTCCATGAGTTGCAGAATTTGCTATGAGAGGTAGCTTCTCTTATAAAGAAGCTTTCAAGAGGATGATAATGCCAGTAAACGAGCAATAGCGCCAGGCTGAAGAGGAAAAACCCGTGAGAAATTCCCAAGCCACTCTGAGTGACAAAACTGAACAAGCTAACTCCAAACAGCAGACAGAACAGCTGACCCGCTCTCTCTATAACGATAATTGTAAAGCTCTGATTTCCAGGCTCAAGTTCTTCTTCGTCTTCATTTTCGGAGGGAGTTTCCGGCTGGTTGACTGCGCTGATCTTTGCCAAGGCAATCAGCTCTAACACCGCGAGTATCCATAGAGATCCTGCGATAAATAGACCGAACAGCTCTAGTTTTGCGAGAGAAGCAAAATTAATCTTGCAGCAGAGCCATAGCAGGATGTAAGAGCAAACGAGCTTATGAATGGTAAGGCCATAGACCATCCAATAAAGCTGCAATGGTGTCACGTCGGCGTCCTTGATCTTGGTCTCCAAGAACCAATAAATCAGCATAATTGCAGTCAGGAAGAAAAATCCGAAGGCTGCAATATTGTGCGACTCGTGGTGGAAACAGAAAGCAGGAAGAAGAATTGCATAGGTAGCGAGTGCGAAGGAGCTAAAGATCGAAAACGGTCGCAATAAGCATTGGAACTTATAAAATTCCAGAATGGCTGCAAGAGAAAGCTGCGAATCCAATAAATTATGCAAGAAACGTTTTACGTCTCTCGTGTGAATAAACAAAAATGTGGAAATTATGAATGAGATTGAGAAGCAAGCGAAAATAGCGGGAACTGTAGAATTCAAGTATCTGAGCATGTTGAGAACACTCAGGACGTAGAAATACCAACAAATCTTCTTTCCGAGAGTGGTCCCAAAGAATTTCCATCGAGCAGAAGGCTTCAGATGTGAGAAACAGATAAGCCAGGTTAAGACGGTGGTTGCAGCAAACGTAATTAGCGCGAATAGAGAGGAATATGAAAATTGGAGGAGGAAATTGAGGAGAAACGTGATTGTTAGCCCGAAAATTCCGGCTAGACTGGAACATCTCATCATTCTTGTGCCAGGTTCTGGAGTTTGAGTGTTTTCATCTTGAGAGTCAATCATTAGGGGAGAAAGGTGGTTGTGATTGGGTGTAGATGAGTTAGAATACTGATTTAATTGTGTCTAATCAAATAATATTTGATTTAAAAATCCAAAGAAAGTTATCTCATCCTTAAAACCATAGTGAAGTGAAAAATAATCTTGTTAACACTAAACACTGAAGGATGGCTGATAGAATCCGTCAATATGGGCTAGTGAATATGCTCTAGCCACAGTAAATGTTCTGTGACTGGTAAGCTTATGTTGGTATATTGTATGATGCTATTATTATATAACTAGCTCTCATCAAATTTCACATGCAGCGGATTTTGTTGTTGGATATATGTGAGGGAATTATCCTCGTAATAAGGTAAACTACGTGTGAATGTGTTTATATCGATGATCAGAGATTACGTGTGAATGTGTGTTTTCTTCGTGATCAGATTCTGATCCCTTACATATATTATTGTACCTCTGTTAGAATATTCATTAACAAAAAATAAATCGAATCTTTAGAATATCTTACCTTATGGGATCCTTAGGAAAGTTTCTTAAACGCTGTTGCCTCTGGTGCTTCTTGCCAGTGCTGTTATCAGTCGCAATCATGCTAGTAA
>ENA-UOUE01001878-UOUE01001878.1-compost-metagenome-genome-assembly--contig:-NODE-1878-length-11606-cov-12.136439_pt1 | contig 11606 bp, 7 predicted proteins | sample MGYA00238146_ERZ747223 | MGnify/ENA primary metagenome ERZ747223 (study PRJEB28781, sample SAMN06268865) | compost metagenome | isolation source: single cell | place: USA: California, Emeryville, Joint... | reverse complement strand
TATAACCTACATTATTGGCTCAGTCAGAGTTAGTTGTAAGCCAAAGCAAAAATCCAGAAAATTTAGGTCGTAGATTTGCTTTCCCTTTCATATGGAATCTCATGAAAAATTATTTATGTTGACAGTCGAATGTACCCAATATGAAGGCATTCCTGTCTAGTGGGAAAACAGTCTTCTGGTAACACCTTTTTTCGTGAACAGTAATTTTAATTATATTTGTCTGTGACTACTAACATCAAATTTCTTGATTTAACTGATTGGAAATGTTGATTCCAAAAAATCTGTCACGAAAAGCTGAAGTATTCGTCTCATGCCATTGTAAAAAAAATCCAGTTCAGCCAAAAATAACTACGGCTCCGACTGCAGCTGCTGTTTTTTATGAGCAATTTGTCCCTTAAGCAGACTAATTAGATCAAGGAACAAGGGGTTCTCATACTAATTAAATTCGAATATCAAGAACAAACAGTAATCAACTCATCTTAATATATTCTGAGAAGTAATCTTCACGCAAGTAGATCAGTTGTAAGCTATCGCAGAGTGGACAATATTTAAATTTACACGATATTCAGTATTTTCTTGCACTCTAATCTCCTTTCGGGTCTAAAGCAACTGTACTATTCAGTATAGATCATTAATTCTCGAAAGGAATTGTGCTATTAATATAGATGGGACATCTTAAATGATATAGCATAATATATAGATTTATTTTTACAGATCAATCGTCATGAAGACCTGGAGTTTTATCGGTTTAGTCCTGGTTGCGACTATTCTCTTATCGCTTTCATTGATAACGAATGCTCTAAGTTCCAAGAGCCGCCAAGCAATAGTTCCTGAGATATACAAGCCAACCTTTATCACTGATGGTAAGTTCTTCGCCCCGAGAAAGAAGGACGGCCTGAAAAAAAACTTCAGGTTAAGACATCATTGTTAAGTCATGAAAACTGCTGGGTGCTCGTTTTTCGTAGTCTTCACAGTCAAGATGATTGCACCAACAATTCCCAATCCTCATGGAAATATTTTATGACCATCTTTATTAGTTGTTTAATACAGTGATAACTCAATGAAGCCATTTATATTTTCCGTTAATGCCATACATATATAATCCATTTTTGAGTATAGACCTAAATACCATAATATACATGAAATTCATTGTTGAGAATTAGATTTTTGAATACTACATTTGAACTCTCTGATTTAGGTGCCTATTAATACAGGAAAATGCACTTCTATACATCATGCAAATAATAAGGACCTAACCTAATATAATTTAAGCTTACTCACAGAGTGTAAAAAGCTTCTAGAGAATCAAATTAGTTTTTTCATTCATTTTATAGATTTTCAAAGCCTTTCAATTTCAAGACGAACTCAATGTGAATTCGAGAAGAAACTCGTAAAAGTTACTACATGATCTATAATTCTGTGGGAATACCAATGCTTATTGCTGAAAATTCAGGGCAAAGAGTCCTTGGGCCTCATTGCTCCTTGGAAGTCCCCTTACAGCTTGTTCAAATAGCTTGCTGGAATTAATTTCTTTTTCGAAATTAAACTTTGACATATGGATTCAAATTCAGTAGATTTTCGATGAATCAGCTTTTTGACTGTTTGGAACAACTGACTTTGAATGTTTTGGTTTAATTCAGACAGTAACACAAGGATTCCAAATTGTTTGGATTCCCATAAATTTGATACCAAAAGCAAGCTATCTCCCACTATGAAGACTCGAAACTTAATTGGTTTACTCCTCATTGGAGCTTTCATTTTCTCTTACTTATTAATTGGAAGTGCGAGTCATCTGAAGAACCACCACCTAAATTCATCTCTCAATTCATTACCAGAATCTCACAATAGCAGCCAGCTTAGTCGAAATAATAACAGTGCTAGCATTAACAGTGGAAGCACTCACACTCCAACGACAAATATTAGCAATCAACATGAAAGCTCTAATCATAATGGAAATGATGGAGTTAATAATCAACTGAATAAAAGCAGTGGTCGCAGCCGCAATAAAGGAAACTGCAACCAATATCAAGCTCATATTTGCGCCTATCCCCACATAAACAACGTGAATCAGAACTGCACGATGACTTACCCATTATCATGTGTCTGCTTTTCGAACAAGACTTGCGAAACTGTAAATTCTACAAACTGGTGTGAAGAATGCAAAAATAACAGAGTTGCGAGTGTAAAAGAAGGCTATCCATGCGAAACCCAATGCTAAGCGAGCCTTCGCAGAAAATCATTTATTTTCTATGAATAATCAATGGCTTGTGTCAACATTTAATTCGATGTAAAATGATATTTTCAACTAATACTACGACTCCACTTCCGTTTTTAAGTCCAGCTTATGCATGTATGTATATATATAGCTACTATACTGAACTTCAAAAAATATAAATTTCGAATGATATCGCTTTCCTTTCGAACAGAACTTTCAAATTCATCTTGGTAATTCTGCACTCTCATCATTTCAGCATACAGAAAGTCAAAGCGAGCTATTGTTAAATTGTATAAGCCAGCAGACTCTGCCTTTAAGAATCAACCAACTAGAAATATTTCCCTAATCTCTTGGCAAAAATTTGTTCTCATTCTTAGAAAATATTTTTGTTAAGTTGTAAATAAGGCATAATTCATCTACTATCATTTTCAAAGGAGACAAAGTTAATCTATTCAATTTTTCAGATCAAAAGGTTCATCCTAACTCTTATTGATTTACTAATACTCAGCGTTCTTCCCAAATGTAAGTGAGATCACATTAGGCAACAAATTAAAAATCATTTCCGCTGAGTTATACATCCAAATCCTCATCTTCATCTTGTTCAGGGTCAATAATTTCTTCATCACTGTTTTCTGCCTCTTCACCCAATTGTTTTGCCTTTATATGATCTTTCCAGACAATATTTTGATCTAAAAATAGCAAAATTGCATTAGAATCTCCTATCTGGCACTTTTGAATATCTCATACCTTGCATTTTCATGAAAGGAAGCGTTGTCTGATCCTTGATCGCTTTTTGCTTGTCACTTGTCTCGATGTTGAATGAAGTCCCAAACATCTTATTTAAATCTTGTCTTTCAATCTATCATATTTTTCCTCAAATCCACGAGCTAAAAAATGAAATCACCTTCTTCGGAGCCTCTGTATCTGTCTTGAATTTCTGGAACTCAACAGCATTGTAATTCGTGCGCTTAATAAATACTCTGAAATGCTAGCCACAATAACCATTAAGGAGCAATTCACACAATTTCCCTTTACCTCATGAGATGAATAACCACCTTTTTTGGAAATTATCATAGTAACAACAGCCTCCAATAGTTCTTTGGTCTCAGCGGAATCCCTGAGCACCACTTTGCAGTTGGTTATAGCGTTAATAGCCTTCTGAAGCTTTTCACCGTATGTTGACGTACAAGTAAGGAAATAAAGAAGTCCTAAATGGTTTTTCTAAGCAAAAGAACTTTGAGTGAAAGATTACTCAGATTTTCTAATTCTTCAGTCAGTTTCAATAGGAATCTCGTAATTGCCTCCTCTTTAAGATAGCAGCTGAGCACGTCCAGTCCGTGGACATAAAGAACAAGAGGGTATTTTGTGTGTTTGACGTCTGAGAATGAAATAATGTGATAATTCAATGAAATGTACCATTGAAAAGTACTTTTGTCATAAAATTCCAGCACTTTGTTGAAGATATCACCGATTTGCTTCTCAATGTTATCGGAATTTTTCTTCAGCTCTGGTATATCCTCAAGCGTATATCCATATTCGAGAACAAAGTGCAGCGGATCGGCTTTTACGACTTCTTTATTGACTGGTTTGAGGTCCGGGTGGTTTTCGTAGAGAAAACGCTTACTCTTCGCAATGTCGAAGTTCAACAGCAATACTATTCTAAATAAATATGGTAAATAGTTCATGTTGGGAACCTGTCTTTTCCTTTAGAATTTTCCACGTAAGAGAAGTTCACGAGCGTTTTGGCCAGCAAAAGGTGCTGAAACTCAGTCTCGACCGTCGTGACAACGAGGTCCTTCATGACTGGGAAGTTGCCTTTGAGATAGTTGTTGATTTGAGTCATGGTTGGAGCCAGTCTCTGTGATGATATTTTGCGAAATAAAGATAAATTACTGAGAAGAGCAAAAAACCGAATTTTGTTTTCTGATTAGCCAATCAGTTTATAGAGGGGCTTCTGAGAAAGGAAATATTGGCAAATGCAGTACAGACTGTAGATTCAAAGGATTGATTGTTGTTCTAAGGATTTAAAGTCGAACAGTCTCCATAATCAGTTAAAATTTGTAAACAATTCCATGGTAAACTGAAGACAATGATTTCAATGAAAATCTATAAGGAATCTCAGATAGAAGCTTATTTGTGGAGTTTAATTAATAGTTAAGCTAAGTTTTAACCTCATCAATCTTTAACATCTATACATAAATCTCTCACTCATTGAAATTTCTTTTTAATATGTAGATCGATAGAGTCTATATACCTATAACACATGCATTAATTCAAACAATCTTCATTATCATCACAAATTAACCTACCATTAAGGTGATCTAAAAAACAAACCATATGCATCAGTATTATTCATCACATCCTTTTTTCTTTTATCTCTGCCACGTGCAACCAGCGCGGCTTTCATACTCTCAACCTCATATTCATCAAAGAAGTACTTCCTTGTATGGTTCTTCGGTGTCCAGTGCTGAACATTTTTCCTTATTCCTTTCTTATTGATCAGTACGATCTTTTGAATTTTAAAAGGATCGCGGATCGTCCTCTCGAGCACGCTTCTTTTCTCTTTCGGAGTTTTGATACTCGCCTCCAGGAGTTCAAACTCCTTCGAAGGCTCGTCCAAGGACGATTCCCGCTTGAAGACGAACGAATTAATAGATTTAGCTCTAATACTGTTATTCAGAGGAGGAGGGAGGAAATAAGCGCTGAAATCTAAATGAAATCCGAGAGGAGTAGCACACTTAACCTTTTTGCTATCACTATACTCGCTTTTTGGGAGGTCCTCAATGATGCTGCAATCATCAGATCGCTTTTCTTCAGACTCTTCTCTGCGTTTCCTAGAAGATGTAAGGTTATTTTCAGATTTAACCAGAGTTTTAGGCAGCTGTAAGCGGAACGACGGTGAATCACCCAGGTGGGTTAAAGAAGAGGATGTAGTCTTAGCCTCGGTGCTCGATCTCAGACTCGAGCGGACGGACGAAGGGGCGGTGCTTAGTTCTTGCGTCGGCTTGGAGAGATCGAAATCCGATTCGAAATAGCTGCGGCAGATCTCGCTACCGAGCGCGTATTCCGGATGTTTCGCAAGGAACATCCTATCAAGGTCTTTTCTGTATTGGTCAACGCCCCTCGTTCTTTCTTTTACAAAGACTTTCACCTCTTCTTTGGTAGGCGTCGCATCTGTCTTCTTCACGAAGCTGTGGAAGTGACTCATTGGCCAAATCTCTGTGCAGAACATCGATCCTTTTTGAAGTTTCGGTGTTTGTGTAGTCGTAGGTCTCAGCTTTGTTTCCGGTAGCTTGAGCTGCTGAACTGACCTTGAAGGCGCGAGAGGTCTTGGAGTTTCTGACCGTGGAGTCGATTCATTCCTTTTGATGTATTCAGATAGAACGAAATTACGGTTCCTTTGCTTTTGGAATTTGATCCGAGAGGGAGACTTGACCTCAGAGAGAAGCTCTGCTGGCATCACAGGCGTGAGTTTTTTCGCGTTCTCTAAACGCGATATAGGCCGATATGTTGAAAGCGCGGACATTTTATTCTGCGCGGCAAGACGAAACCTAAAGCAATTGTGGTATTAGACGAAACGAGTGATGTATGACTTATGGAGGAGGGCTTGAGGATTGCGACAAGGCGGAAAGCTGAAAAATATTCTTTTATTTGGTGAGGGTCACACTGACTTTTAAAGATTATCTGGATATTGATTCAGTATTCTCCCAACGGATATCAATTTACATCTAAAGAAATTCTAATTAGTTTTTTAAGAGGAGAACTAGCTTTCATCAGTATTTCAAAATCAGAATCGGTTTGATTTTCGAACTTCTTGATATTTTCCAATCCGTTATCAGTACTGCTGAGACACTCTAAAGCTTCGGCCTTCGTATTTTTAGACGATAACCAGTTTGTAATTTAATTTTTTTGAAGAAAAGCAAGATGATTTTCGATTACTCATTATGTTGATGGGAAAATGCTGCGCAGTGTAGTTTTTCAATTGAAATTTCTGCAAATAAAAGGTAATTTCGTTTGTCTTCTGAAGGAAGTATGTGTTTTAGGAGCAGATTCCTTTGTTAAAGATTCTGTTTCGAATTTCTGATTAATTGCGATTAAAATTTTAAACTGAGATTGAATCTAAGTCGCTGAAGGCGGCTAGCCTTGAAATCCTTTGCCTTTGAAGTACCCATTTCGCGAGGAGCCAATAGAATTAGAGAGCTCTATTACTAGATTCATGGCATCAGTAGTAAGTAGTCTGTTAATGAGGTATATCGAAAAGCATTACTTTGATTTCAACAAAGTTTCGGTAAATTTTGAGTTAATTTATCTTTCGCAAGCCATTCTCCGTGAAAATTTACTTGCTTATGTAATCTCTGAATATCTAAAGGCCAGCTTTCTAACTTAGAACAAGGGTAATTTAGGATTAAGGATTTGATTTTTTGAGTCAATACTCAAAGCGAACATAGCAAACAAAATATGGGATCAGGAATAAAAACTCTAACTTCGCACAATCCATTGGTAAATTCAAAAAGATCAGCGTTCAATGAGAGCAAAAAACGACATAACTTATTCAGCTGATTAGAAGTAAATAATCTCAAATGAAGGCGCAGAATGGCATTGATATTTTCCTTCTAATTGCAACTAAAGGATGAAATCTACTTGTGATTGCACAAGAGAACCAAAAGTCGTGATATGGCGAGGAAAAAAATAAAAAAAGAAGAGAGAAAACAAAAGAAAAGAAATAACTATGAATTTCGGATTCAGAAACTTAAGAAATGAAAATAAAATTTAAAAGCAAAAAGAACTCGTAAACACGTTTTGTTTATGATCGGATTCCCTCATATTCATTCTATGCTAACAAAGTCTCTCGCTGTCGAGTACCAAAAGATTGTTGATATACCACGAGTTGAAGGAGATTAAGACTATCTAACTTCATCACAAATAGTACTCAACCCGTACAGTAAAATTAATGGCTTATCTCGCGCAATAAAGGGGCAGGAGCATCTTAACCTCTTAGATGAAATCAGTAATTCTTTCTTTTGGATTGTTGCTCAGAATTTGTCTCAAATCAGAATTTAAATAATTACGAGTTTGTTCTCAGGAAGCCATTCATTTTCATCGATTTCTTTTATACGATAAATGATCATCTAATCAAAATGGTCAGTGTAACCTCGAGACTTTAGCCATCCTTGAGCCTTTTGATGTACTTTTACTTCTTGAATTAAATTAGAACCAGAACCCAGATTTTCTGTATCACAGGAATTCTGCCGATTGATAACAATGCTCGGTGACTATCTCCACCTCTGCTCGTTTTCAAGCAAACAATCAAATTCAATTCTAGTGTCAGGAACCACGGGCAAATGCCTTACATTTTGTATTAGAGGCCGATTGCAGTTCGGGAAAGAGGTTTTTCCTAGGAGGTTATGAAAAAAAAGAGAGAGATCCTTTGAAAAAGGAGCTATCCTTGCTAATTTAAAATGATTCAAGTTTGGGGGTTTGACATTTTTATTTTGTACTCGTCAGAACAATTGTAGCTCAACCCGTGAAAAGTTTCTTCAGCAATAAATTTTTAAAGCATTTTTTGTTAATTCAAGACCAGAAATAAAATTTTATCGTTTCTGACGTATTTTGAAACCAGTTTTTCGCTATTCCTGATAGTTACTTCAAAAAATTCATCGTTCTTCGCGCTGAAGAAACGTTGATATGCCATGAATATACTGAGCCGAAATAGTCTTAAACTGCCATTGCAAACTATCTGCGTTTCTTTGCTTGATGAAATTTACCAGAGTTGCGATCCAACTTGCATAAAATTCTTCCAATTTTGTTTATTTGGACATCAAGTACTGGTTTGCAGTTTGAATTTGGCAATAAATTGAGATTATGCGATTTATTGGCTCGAATTTATTGTATTAATTTATCTAAATGCAGCGTCAGTGAGGTTCTGCGTATCAGAAATTTCTATAAATGAGGGATTTTTATAATTCAAGCAAATATGCTGAGGCTACAGTGCCCATTTGAAATACAAATTTACAAAAGTTCAATAATCATTTTTAAAAAACTTTGGTCTGCAAAATGTACTCGAGTGGGGTTTTTATGTTCCAGGAGAAACCTTGGATCTTTCTTGATAGCGATAAATCGCGAGAGATAAGAGAGCTCCCTTCAGGTTCCTTGTCGTTTCAGAAGCTACCTTCAAATTTTATGGAATTGGAATCCACCGGGACGCCCAGCTCTCAAGATTATGAGCAAGCAACAAGCTTAATCTCAGATCTTAGCTCAAAAAAGGTCACCAAAGCTGAGTCCTTCTATTCAAAGGACTCCCTGAAATTTTGCAGGAGACTTGCCCCGTCTTTCCTGAAACTACTCCAGACAAAAAGAAGCCTTTTTGTCGACAGCTTCCTCGAAAGCACCGTTGAAATCTTGAAAAAGCAGGGCCAAATACTCGAAGCCTCCATAGCGAATGAAGAGGAATTGAAAGTCTTCATTCGAGATCGAATTGATGCTGTTTGGAGAGGCTTCGCAAGAGACCTCTGCTGCTCTCAGAATAAAAAAATTTCGAAGATAACCAAGAAGAGCTGGGATGCAGTATTTACCTATGATGGCTTCTGGGAGGCTCTTATGGAAGAAGAGATGGAGTTAAGTAATAAATTCATTTCGAAAGAGACTTCTGCGATACAAGTCATGGCCAAACTATTGAAAAAGCTGATATTTTTCGTGAATCGTGGGATGGTGATCACCTTCCTCTTCTTGTTCAAAGCTCAAGACTGCGAGTTTCGAGACAGCATCAAAACTTTCGATAATTATCTGGTGTTGAGCTTGGTTCCAGAGGTGTTTGACTTTTATAACCACAAGCGAGGGGTCTTTGTAGACAGATGCTGTGGCGCTTGCAAAGTTTGCAAGTCTAAAGGAATAAATGAAATGGCACTCCTTACCATTCAAAAAGCTCAAAAAAGTGCTGAGGATTTTAAATCCTTATTATTTAATCTGCAGGTGAAACTGGGGTTAGAAGAAACGTTCAATCCTCTGGGCATTCTGCAATTTTTTGCTTTACAAGACGTCGCGTTTCTCAGAGAGACGATGTGAAAGTCCAGCTAAAATATAATGCTATCAATTTTTTAATAAAATACCTTTTTTTAAAAATAATCACATTCAACATTAGTATTACATGCGAGACCAGAGAAGCTGTTGAAGGCTACCTTCGACAGCTTTATTGTTGCTTCTTTTTTATTTGCGCTCAAGTATTTGGGAATAGGAAGAAAGTTTAAGTATTGTTTAGAAATTGATATCTTCATATTTAATCAAAAGTGATATTTCTAAATAGAACAAATTCTGCCTGAAACACACCCAAATGTGGAAAAGAGAGGTTAGCAAGCATCGTAAAATTTCATTGGGTAACACTCTATCCTTCAGATATACTAGTTTAGAAAAGGCCAAAGACGCGAACCTATTTATTCGAAAAAACCATAAATTTTCGTTTTTCCAAGTGCTCTTTGAGATCACGAAAATCTCTATTCATAGAATCTTGATAGAACGCGATGCAAATGAGGGGTAAGGGTTCTTAAACTTTCTTTGTAGTCGATTGGGAAATCGAAACTCACAACGCTTCTGGGTTCCGAATAATAAATTTTATTAAACTTTAAATAATTCTAAGATTGTAGAAGCTCCATAAATAAATTTTTATTGCTTGCGATGTGCTTTCAGAAACTTTCTAATAATCTAATTCCATAATAGTTGAGAAAACAAATTCCATTATAAAACGAGGAAGCCCAAAAGCTGCATGATATCGGATCGAAGTCTTGGTTGGCTGGGATGACTGGTTGCCTAAATATCGCATCTGTTTTGAGAATATGATAGGAGTTTATCAGCTGTTCGGTATAGACGCTGATAAAAATCCTTCGAATTCGATTTTCGATCAATTCATGTATTAGTTATAGAAACTTAGAATTTAAATTGACAATAAAACGCTTCGCAATGAGTTCTTGGCTGAAATTAATAGAATTAATTTATGTATGCACCCTCGTGCTTTTCCAGTTCGATCTCATGTATTCCTGAATTATTTGAATAATTCGATTTTTTCTGATTCACTCAATAATACTGCAGGTAGGTGCAAGAAATCTTTTTATATAAATTGTACAAAAGTTTTACAGATTGTAAAAGATTTCTTAATTTTGTAAATGAACTCTAATGGACTGACCCAAGAAACTCATCCAGATAAACCCTGGATCCTCTTTGAGAGCAAGAAGAAGCAAGATATGGGAGAACTTCCTCCAGATTCCTTTTCTTCTAAAATTTCATCCTCAAATTTTATGGAATTGGAATCCACCGGGACTCCCAGCTCTCAAGACTATGAACAAGCAACAAGTTTAATCTCAGATCTTAGCTCAAAAAAGGTCACCAAAGCTGAGTCCTTGTATTCGAAAGACTCCCTGAAATTTTGCAGGAGGCTTGCCCCGTCTTTCCTGAAACTACTCCAGACAAAAAGAAGCCTTTTTGTCGACAGCTTCCTCGAAAGCACCGTTGAAATCTTGAAAAAGCAGGGCCAAATACTCGAAGCCTCCATAGCGAATGAAGAGGAATTGAAAGTCTTCATTCGAGATCGAATTGATGCTGTTTGGAGAGGCTTCGCAAGAGACCTCTGCTGCTCTCAGAATAAAAAAATTTCGAAGATAACCAAGAAAAGCTGGGATGCAGTATTTACATATGATGGCTTCTGGGAGGCTCTTATAGAAGAAGAGATGGAGTTAAGTAATAAATTCATTTCAAAGGAGACTTCTGCACTTCAAGTCATGGGTAGATTATTAAAAAAGATGATATTTTTCGTGAATCGTGGGATGGTGATAACCTTTCTCTTCTTATTCAAGGCTCAAGACTACGAATTTCGCGAAGGTATCAAAACCTTCGACAATTATCTGGTGTTGAGCTTGGTTCCAGAAGTGTTTGACTATTATAACCACAAGCGAGGAGTTTTTGTAGACAGATGCTGTCGTGCTTGCAAAGTTTGCAAGTCTAAAGGAGTAAATGAAATGGTACTACTTACCATTCAGAAAGCTCAACAAAATGTTGCGAATTTTAACGCGCTTTTATTTAACATGCAAATAAGCCCGAAGATAGAATTACCATTCAATCCTCTGAGCATCTTGCATTTTTTTTCTGTACAAGATATCGAGTTTCTCAGAGAGACGATGTGAAAAGATGATTTGTGAAGAAAACTTTTTGAATAATTTTTTTACATCGTTATGTAATATCTGTTTCATTAACCAGGATAATAATAAATGATACTCTACTCAGCCGGAAGATATGACTGTCTTCCGACACTCATTTTTTGAGATATGTCTTACTTGTTTCTAAACTTTTAAACTCTAAGATTTCAAATCTTTAAAATTGATTTGAATTAAGTACATCCAAAATGTTT